>JGI20154J14316_10002643_pt1 | contig 14940 bp, 12 predicted proteins | sample COG_04_FD_14316 | JGI IMG/M metagenome (IMG submission 14316) | reverse complement strand
CTCTACCGAAAATAGATACAACAGTGACAAATGGCTAACAGAGTTTGATAAAACACTACGCAGTTCGGATTTATTAGGAAGAGTTCCAGGAGCATATGGTGTAAAGTTACACGAGTATCAACCTCCTGGTGAAAANGTGCANTTTATTCGTATAAAGTTTGGCAGTATTCCAGCCAGTAGGTTCATAATCTTAAATCAGATTGAAATATATTCCGTAGATAGATACAATGTTAACTCAGCCAAGAACGCATTTTTAAAATCAAGTAAGTTAACGACAGGATCTGCCCCTCTAAATAGATTAATTGACGGAAAACCTACCACAAACCAGTTTGTGAATATTGATGACAGCGTTCCGTGGAAAGATCAGTTTATTGAGGTTGCACTACGAAATCCAATCGAAGTATACAAAGTTAGCATCCAAGGTCCCAAAGGTTCAGGCAAAATGTGTGCAAATTATAGTATTGAAATGTACAATCGTGACAGAAATGTAGTGTTTATAGGTCCTCCTTTTGGAGATGATAGCATACATCATGAGTTATATTTTAATAATCCAATTATCCCAGAGGGAAGTCCGAATGCACCGCCCGAACCAAATAAAAATAAACTGAACCGAGATTTTCCCATTTTTACCCCTGGAAAACTTCCCCCTTATCCAATTATGCCTGCATACGAAACCCCCAACGAAGAGTTGCTAGAAAAACTTATTATGTTGAGCGATGATCTCATTACACTTAACCTCAGAATACAAAGCGTATATAAAAAATATACAATGAATGGAAATATTACTCGTTATCAATCCGGAGTATTGCAACGAAGACGCGATTTAGTAGCAGAGGTTACGTCATTAATCAAAGAGAGAAAGAAACTAAATACCAATATAGACAAATATTCTGCCACACGAAAAAATCAATTAGATCAAGAAAAACGTGCGGTAAGTTCACAAATATACTTTTGGATTTGGGGATGTGTATCAATAATAGTGGTGTCGATTGTTGCAATATACTTAATGTTCCCAAAATATATGATATATACTCCACATGTGATATCGTGGGGGATAATCAGTCTTGTGACATTACTTACTACCATCTTTATTGGAGGAAGTATTACATTTATGTTATGGTTGTTTATTGTGATAAGTATATTATTGTATCTTTTCAAAAAATATATGAAGTAAACATATTTACCCAACAAATGTATCAGTTTTTATGACAAAATTTTAGTATTATGATATTATATACATTTTATAAAATATCATAACAAATCATGAAAGACTTATTTTCAGAGAGACAGACTAGTATAGAGGGTTTTTACACGAATATTGAGTTTCCAAAGTCACAAGCAGCAACGCGGTCAAACACGCCAAGTGACGCGGTATATAAGGCAAGGAAAATGTTAGAGCAAGATAATAAGCTTAGTGAGAAAATTAACAATCTTAATAAACTTGGCGTTTCTATTCAAGAAGGAGTTGCAAAATACAAGGATAAGTCCTCACGACTTTTGTCGCAAATTAAAACTGATACAACAGACGAGGACAAGCTTAAATTAAGCAATATACTTATAAATAGATTGTATACAACACCCGAATTAAAAGATAGAGTAAAAACGCTAGCGATAGGAGATAGTCCAGAAAACATGAAAGGAGTTGGTAATGATAATCCAGGCGTTCCAAACGTTGTGTGGGCATTCAAACAACTATATAGAGAAATACCGGATAACGAAGAATATCAGGTGGAAGGAGGACTTACCACGAACAACTATGGGCAACAAAGTAAACTCAAATATATGGTTAAAAACCAAGGCAAAAAACTCACATTTGACGAGTGTAAAGAACTTGCTGCACAACAAGGATCGTTTATTTTTGGATTAACAAACACCGAAACCGTAAAGGGAGTGTATCGTTCGACATGTCTTCTACCTTCAGTAAAAGACTTCATGAACATGGGAGCAAAAAGTCATGGCAATGTAAAAGAGGAACCTCGTATAGTAATGATACGTAACCTAGGAAGCCAGAAGTTAAACTTTATTGTGAGAGATGGCGAGGTCGGTCAAACTCCCGTATATTCGTTTAATAGTGCAATTGCTCAACAGGGACGATTTACTCCTGGTAATGAAACATATGGATATCCAGCCTTTTCATTTGAAGGTATATATAATTTTAACCCAGATATTACAGTGGGTTCGGATGTTAGTGGATCCGTTAAAAACACCCAACTTGTAAGAAAGGGATTTGGGACGATATTTGAGGGAGCTCGATTAGCGAAAGCAAACGGATCGAGTTATTTTGCTATGGTAAATATGGGCAATAATGTCGCTTCTCAGGGCGAGATTAATTCAGATAGTGTATCCACCGACACATCAAGAAGAAAAGGAGAAATATACATAGTAAAAGATTTGACTGATGTCAAAAAACAAGGATCGGCTTCCCGTAGCACTGTGTTCAAATACGGACCCGAAAACACAACTCTTGCTTTAGAACCTCCGTTATATGAACAAGAATATATACTTTCTATACAGGGAGACCGTGCAAATTTGTCTTGTGCGGTATATCGCACGTCAAGTTCTGAAAATGAAGATAAAATGGCACTCATTCATAAGGGTGCGATAAACGTAGAATCTATCCCGTTTGACTCAAAATCATCAGATGACACCAATATTGGATCAACCGTAGATGTAGACATTGGAGTTGGGTCTGGGATCTTAAATAGAAAAGTTATTTCTTTATCAGAGTGGGAAAAAATGAAAAAGGATCCAGCTTCTCAACGCGTTTTGGAAGGCTGGGTATCAAAGTCTCTCGAAAATGCAGCAACATATAGATTTCCTTATATAGGATTTTTTTTTAGATATATAAACAGTTCATCTGGCGAACTTATTGCATTTGGATCGCCAATTAATTCTCCTAGCACCGATAACACGTTTTCATTAAAAGATAAAAATGGGATAACCTATGGAAATAAGAACACAGTTACTTACTACATGATATTAGAAAAAGGATCTGATAACTCGTTTGGGTTTCCAAGATTTTCAACGTTTCTTAAAGGACTTGGGTATGTAGACAAAAAGAAGTTTCTCAGGGGTTATCCACTTGCGATGCTAAAACCTGAAAATACAAGTGAGACTGATTATGAATTATTAAATAACATAACAAGCGACTATTTTAATATGGATAATGTTCCTCGTTCTGAGTTACAGAATGTAAGTATGACGATACCTGCATGTAGAGATCTTTGTAATAAATATTATGATGATTGCAAAGCGTTCGTATTTGATGCGGCGGCACAAACTGTTGGTATCACAGGAGTTCGAGACGGGACAATTGTACCAAAGTGTTCTCTTAAGACACTAGATCCCACAATTTACTCGTGGGGAACCGAACAAAAAGAATACAGTCGTATGTATAAAAAAATACCGCAAATAGATAATAATTGGACGTGCACAAAAAAAGTTACTTCTTTGCCCGCTAGTTATATAGTTGCAGGACAGCAGCAAGTTCTAGGATCTGGAAACTACGTTGCTCTAGATGACGAGGGAAACACAATTAGTCCGTTGAAAAGAGGAGATAAAATGAATAAAAATGAAAAGTGTGGAACATGGAGAGAATACGATCAAGACGCACAATCGATGAGGACAATGCAAGAAGATATTGGGGCAAATATTGAGACATATGTTGAGATATTAGGTGAGCTAAAAGAATATAATAAGGATCTTATTGAACGAGCACATATAAATCAGCCAATGGTTGACGAATCTGTAACACAATACAAAGAAATTATTGAGAGGATAAATGAATATGCGGACTCTGGAGATTTCAGAATAGATAAATATAAGTATCAAATGGCAGATGTTTCGAGAAAATCCTATACCTATATTTACATACTGTGGTTAGCGATTGCAATCATTGTTGTATTCTTTGCTGTTCGTGCAATAATGAAAATTAAATCTCAGTAAGATAGTCTATAATTTGTATAACTGTGTCATATATTGTCAAGAACAATATATTATATCCATATATCATATATATAAATAATTATGACTGATAGTAGCAACTTAAACAAACCTTTAGGTATTTCCGAATTTGGACAATTAAATGAACGTGGAAAATCTGTCATTGCCAACATTCGTGATTTACAGACTACGGAAGAAGGATTATTTAAACAACTCCAAACAGGGGCTTCAACTAGACAGCTGAACCAAAAACAACAACAAGAGCTTGTTAAACAAATTAAAAACGTCTCTGATTCACGCTATAATTTATATTTAGAACTTCAACAGAACCAGGTATATTACCAAGACAACGTGAATGTATCTCATAACATACTTACACAAGAAACCGATGCGTTAGAAGTTGTTGAGCGAGAACTCAACCGTGCAGAAAAACGCATTGGACTTATTGGAGAACAGAGAAATAATCGACTACGTCTCGTAGAGATAAATAGATATTATGGTGATAAGTATAAACACCACACTCTTATTTTGAAGTATATTACGGTCGTGTTCTCTCTTGTTTTGATTGTAACTTATCTTTATAATCAGGGATTTGTACCTCCCTTTATTTTCACTACGTTAATTGTTTTGATCGGGGTCACCGGTTCTTATTATGTTATTAAGGAACTATGGGATGCATATAGCCGTGATGCTATGATGTATCAACAGTATAACTGGGATATGTTGAAAGGTAAACCGAACATTCAACCTGGAAAGGTTGGGGAGACAAACCATTTACAAAAACAGCCTGATACGGAAGAGGCAACATGTATCGGACAAGATTGCTGTCAACCAAGTTTCACATGGGTTCCTTCGCCATTTAACAAATGTTATCCAAATGATCAACTTGGTAGCAGCGAGATAAGAGATGTTTTCCCGAAGGGGGTCAACTCATACGAGCCAACTCGCGACGGATCATCTTCACTCAATGCAAATGCTCTTAGCGGAAAACAAGCCGCCAAGGAAATGGAGATTAATCTCGCAAAGTTTCAATAACTTAATTATTCATCGTTATGAAGAAACCTAATATATAAAATATAGACGTATTTTATATATACATTAATTTAATATGGGACAAGGACTTTCAAAATTATTCACGAATTTAGATGCAAATAGTGACACTAGAATTGATAAAAGAGAATGGGGGGCTTTTGGAAGAAATCCAAAAAACAAGAAACTTATTAAGGCCGCCAAAACAAAGCCGCAAAACCAAAATGCTTCCGAATTACGCAGACGCAATGCACTGTTAAACATGTTCCCAGGAATAGACCCTCCATGCGATACAACATGCCAAAGAAACAAAAAAGAAAGGGAATTAAAAGAAATACTCGAAGAAAAAAAAACGAATGTTGTTACCGCACCTGATCAGCTTTTTGACGCCCGTAAAAACTATCTTGAGTATACTGATGGCACATCAGAATACGTAAAGAAGCGAGAAAAAGAATTGTACAACTCGGCGAATAAATGGAAAAAAAATACACAAGCTATGGTTGGAAAGCCGATCAAAAAGATGGAAACATCCATAGATGCATACGAAGACTCATATAACAGTCTGACAGAGCTAGATAGTTTTTACGGGCGGATATCACTTTCCAATAGTTCGCTCAAGAGAGAATATGAACTTATGTTATCCAAAAATTCAACAAATGACAGAAAGGCATTCTACGAAATGCAAGGAACAGAAGACCTTGGGTGGTGGTACATGATTATGAAGTGGCTCTATATACTGCTAATCATTTCATTCATCGTTGCGTCATTTTTAACACCAACTACATATTCATGGAAGGTAAGAGGCATTTTACTAGCCATTCTCATTCTTTACCCATTTGTAATATCATCCATTGCTGTAACGTCGTTCGCTAGCATACGGGCAACATTAAGTATGATTCCATATAACACATACACCCAGGCACTTGGTGTTTCATTCCCCGAAGAAAATACAAGAACAAAGGTTGACCCCGATCCTTCTTATCAGGTTCCGAAATTAGATGTAAAAATATAAAGTCGATATCATATATTTACACAAGCATAGTCATGGCCAATGCCATATCGCGAAGACTTCCTGCACTATATGCTTCTTTGAACATAGGCACGGCAACCAAAATAAATCGATAGAAAAATATAAACAGCGACATAAATGCCACCGATATATTAAGAATATCATATTTTTCTTGAGATTTTTGTGTTTTATTTACTGAATTATGTAGATAACTCATTATGTTATGTATAGTAGTACATAATATAATGTTCTCGTGTATTTGATATACAAATAGATATATATACTTTATAGTTCTTGCTCCGCATCAATGTATGTGCTAAATGTTATATTTACCCATCCATTCTTTCCATTCTTCTCGTAATTACTGTCCATGTACTCGACCACTTCAGAGACCTTAGGAGTGTTTGTTGCCTGATTTGTTTCACACCACTGTTTCCATTGCTGAGACACTTCTTGTTTTGTTAAGTTAGCTCCTTCTGCTTCGACAATCATTTCTTGCATAAACTGTCCAATGAGATCCTGCTTGAAACGATATTTGTTGGTTTCTTCGAGAACCATGTCGCAATCAACGACAATGCCTTGATTTTTAACACATCTGTCGATTAACATTCGCATAAATACCGGAGCCCATATAGGGAGTTTGTCCTTTAATGTCGGATCCTTTTTGTAAATATATTTACTGTTGCGTTGTTTTTCAGGCAGTTTGCTATACACATCGGGGTTCTTGAAACAGCTTTTAAACTCGACAATTCTCAACCTTCGCCACGTTCCCTCATCCTGCGTTTTTATTTGAAAGAAGGTATTGGTGCAAACGGCGAGTGTGAACATTTGATTAAATGTTGAAGACGTCTGGTAGAGTTCTCTTGCTTGGATCTTGGCATCTCCAGTCATTTCCTTCATCGCACCTTCATTCAACACCATGTCTTTTGTCGGTTCTTGGAAAACAGCGTATCGAATACTCTTCAATGCATAAAGCTCCGACGATGTTCCACCAGTTGCTACACGCTTTGACGTAATTACCCCAATAGGAGCGGTAGGATTACAATAATCTCCCAGACACATTGACATAAGCACTGTTAATAACGACTTGCCATTGCTACCATCACCTCGGTAAATGTTAAATGTCTGCGACGCGTTTTCACCAATAAGCGTGGATGCAAGATGTTCCCACACGTATTCTTTCAGTTCGTCATCGGGAAACAGTTGAGACATAAACTCGTTAATTTCTTCGGCGATTTTCACATTCTCAGAGCTTTTCATCCTTGCGTCGTTATAATAATCAATAAGTGTTGATTTGGAAATATAATCAAGAGGTCTGCCGTCGCGAAACTCGCCCGTTGTCAAATCAACCACTCCATTCTCAAATCCAATTGTATTTTTATCTTGATCAAGTTTTTCACTAAAATCGCGATCCCAAAAGAGTTCTGCGGCTTCCTTTGCGATATGATTTTTTTGAACATTGTTGTGACATTTTGACATGATCTCGGTAATCGTTTTGTTTTTTCGGATCAAACCCTTATACTCGGGATCTTCTAGGCTGTCAGAACTAGCCTGCGATTGTATTGCCACCATCATGGTTACATGTTCATTGTAATACACTTCATANAGATCCTCTGAAATACCAGACTTGCGAATACGAAGCCCCTTATCTAAGAACCATCTATGCCCCTGAAACTCATACCATGTATGACTTGTATTCGTTAGTGTCGCACAAACGAACCGCTCACTTGCAAGATTGTATAACACTTGTGCAACTTCGCGATCATCAGGATTTTCTACAGATATAGTTACAAAGTAACTCAATGTTTTTTTCTTTACATTCATGTATTCCTCATAGTTGTACTCTTTTGCCCAATATACAATCGATTTTGACGTTAAGACATTTCCGTCGGTTTTCCTGTCTATTCTAGTCCAAGTAGTATAAAACTCAGGAATACTACTGTAATCAAACCCAGCCTGTTTCGCACTTACAACCATCCATGTAACAAACAACATCTCAGATGTATTCTTTAATGCAAATCCTAACCTTATCCAGTCATTATAGCTTCCTGGCCCGTAAAACTTATCTGGCAATATTTTTGCGTATTCATGTATTTCACTAACTTTGTAGTCTTTTGAGCTATCTTGTAGTGTTCTTTCTAGATAAGCACACCACATATCCAACTCTTCTTTTGTCTGAATATTTTCCATTGAAACAAGACTACTGGGGTCGATATTTGAACTAGACGTGCTTCTTGATAAAACCTTTAGATTTCCACTTGGAACTGACTTGAGAACTCGCCCACCTTTCTTTGTCTGACGTTTTCCATTACGTTCTTGCAATACTCCTTCCATTCCAGGCTGAAGGTTATATTCTGGATGATCGCGGTAGCGAATTGAAAGCTTTCGAAAATTATCAAATGAACTTTCATATTCACTAACATCCACTCCCGTGCTGCAAAACTCATTGTCGGCATCATCCATTGTAATATGATAAACCCCCACCAACTTATAAGCCTGGTTTGCGGGTTTCTTTGAACCATACAGTTGCCAGTTTACGCAGCCCTTTGATATACCTTCGTCAAGGACTGTATTCCACGTGCATGTATCTTTTAACGGAAGATCATTAATGAAATCAATATCGTTAGGATTTGTTTCAAATACTTTTAACACCTTCTCGCGAAGATATAGCTGGAGCACACTACTCATCTTTATACCGATTATCATATGAATACCATCCTTTGTTACATCATCATTCGATAAGTTTACACCTGGCTTTTCGAAAATATAAACATAAAAGTCTACTGCATCTGCAACAAATATAAAGATGGATTTCAATACGTCAAGATATATAGATATCAGATCGACGATATCGTGTTCGTTGTGTTGTCTTACGCGAATATCGTTATCATATCGAAAATCCAAGTCTACGGCGATAGCCCCTCCCTCGCCCAACTGTTTCTCTGTGAGATATTCTGCTCCATTCTTTTTTACAATCTCGGCATGATAATGATGTAAGAACTCATCCTCTTCTTCGGGAGGTATGAAATATTTCCCACCTCGAATACTAGCTTTGTCACCGATCCTTGTATGGGTTGGTTTGTTATCACCTTCACATTTGTGGGAGATCAAGAACGATCTTAAATCTGGGTGCATATTTTCTCGTTGATTACCATTCATTTAGGTTTGTTATACTTTTGTATGTATATAAGAACCCATAATATCTAAATCAATTTACCATCCTTAAAACACCCGAAGAGAGAACAACCGCGAAGATATACATGACAAATGGTTTAAATATAAAAATCTAGTAATTAAAATACAGGATTTTATATTTAAACTAAATGCAAAGATCTGATAATAAAAAAGAAGATACCAAGTTTATACAACCAGAAACTATAAAAAGGTTGGCACGTGATGTCCGGCAACTTAATAAGTCTCCCCTTACAAGCAACGGTATATATTATCGACATGATGAAGACAACATTCTAAAAGGATATGCAATGATCATCGGCCCACAAGATACACTATATGAAAATGGGTACTATTTCTTTGCATTTGACTATCCACACGACTATCCGTCTACACCGCCAAAAGTAACATTTAGAACTAATCAAGATAAAGTAAGGTTCAATCCAAATCTATACACATCAGGAAAAGTATGTATTTCGCTACTTAACACATGGAGGGGAGAACAGTGGACAGCTTGTCAAAGTATTTCAACCATTCTGTTAACGCTTTGCACACTGTTAACAAATGAACCATTATTAAACGAACCAGGAGTTCAACAAAGACACCGAGATTTCAAACCATATAACCGTATTATCGAATACGAAAACATTAATATTGCTATATTTAATATTATAGACAAATCGCCCAGTTTATATCTTCCATGGTTTGATATGTTTTATGACGATGCACTCAACAACTTTACAAACAATCTACCGTCTATTCGAAAAAATATTGAAAATATTGTCAAACGAAACAAACATTTCTTACACGAAGAAAGTAATCTTGTTACTGCAAATATCTATCGAATGACTATACCCGTTGATTATAACAACATTATAACGAGATTTAATAACATGTTTGTGAAATATTCTACGGCGGAACAGTTAACATCCTGGGTAGCTATACCAACCATTGATCCGCCAATTATAAAAAAGAGAACACACGAACAAGACGATAAATATAAGGAAACAATGGACTTACTTGATCAGCTCACAGAAAGTAGCTCTCACGAAAAAATATCTAGTTCTAGCATGACGCCACCAATCCCACCAACTCCTAAAAAAATAACCACTACGAAGCACTCCAAAATTATTGTTAAAAAAAAACTATCCAAAAAGGATATTGACGTAAATTGAACACGAAATAGACATACAAGAATAAAGAATATAAATAAAATATCGACTTACTATAATAACTAGTATGAAGTTTTGTTCTACATGTGACAACATGTACTATATTAATGTCTCGGAAACTGATGTAGACAAATTAGAGTATTACTGCAGAAACTGTGGAAATAAAGATGATGCAAATGATATCCAAGGAACAATGTCAGTTTCAAAAGTTCAGTTCGTAAATGACGTAACTAACATGTCACATATCATTAATAAATATACGAAACTTGATCCCAGCTTGCCTAGAATAGATCATATACCGTGCCCCAACCCCGAATGTTCTACAAACACAAACGATACCAAGCGTGAAATTATTTACATTCGTTATGACGAAACAAACATCAAATACGTATACTTATGCACAACATGCGATTACACCTGGAAAACGAATGATAAATAAACAACATGAATATTAATTATAGTTACAACATATAAAAAGAAAAATGAGAAGTTATCTCGTTTTTCTTTATTTTTCGGGTAAATTGAACACATTATAGTTTAAAGATTTTCTAACATTATAGTATATCTACTGGATAATTAATACAAACGTTATGTCATCACGAGCAAGCAATGAAAAAAGCCTTATTAATACTAACATCACAGATGATACAGAAAACAATGACAATGAGAATACAAAACTAAATGAAGAAGAGGTAGACAAGGATGAAGAAGAGGTAGACAAGGATGAAGAAGAGGTAGACAAGGATGAAGAAGACGTAGACAATGATGAAGAAGACGTAGACAATGATGAAGAAGAGGCAGAGATTGATGACGAAGATGTGGAGATTGATGACGAAGAAGAGGACGAGTTTGATTTAGACGAAGATGGAGAAGAAGTTATCACAAAAACTGTCGGAAAAAAATCTTTAAAAAAAACGAAAATTACAGCAGAACCAACCGATAATATAATGGAGTTCTTGAATGTTGATCAAGAAGAAGACGAGAGTTCAGACGAAGAAGACGGCCATATGAATGGAATGATGGAAAATGATGAGTACGATGAATATGATGACGACGACGAAGACCCAGATGTGTATTTTCAAAAGTTTGATGAAGAAATTAACAAAAACTATCTACTTGACCACCATCCAACCGAGTTTAATAAAAATTATGACGAAATAGAGACGTTGTGTAACATCATGCGAGATGAAAATAATAATATTATTGATCCTCTTCATAGAACGTTGCCATATTTGTCAAAATACGAAAGAACCAGAGTTCTGGGTCAACGTGCAAAACAATTAAATAGTGGATCAAAACCTTTCGTTCCCGTTCCAGATAGCATTCTCGACGGGTATATCATTGCTGAAATGGAGCTATTGCAAAAACGTATCCCGTTTATTATCCAACGTCCACTACACGGGGGGGCGTGCGAGTATTGGAAACTACGTGATCTCGAGATTTTATAAAGAAAAAGACAACACACAAACATAAAAATTATACTGTAAAATATTAGTGATTATAGTATCACGAATATTTTACGCTTACAGAAACATTAAACCAGGTCTAGAACTGAAAGTTTTTCTATTAAATATTGGAGGACCATCGTCAACAATGCCATTTCTAGTTAACACTATATTGTGAGGACTACTGTTTGTGCTAGTAAACTCAGAACGTTGAGTATATCCCTTATCCTCTAAATAGTTGTTTACGTTGGTTCGCAAAGAAATCAAATTATTGTTGTGGTTTCCAGAACGCAAACACTCCACAAATGCATTTGTAAATGCTCCAATATTTCTTGCAATATCGTCGTCATATGTATCGGCGGCGAGTTGTTCATCTCGAGATCCAGAAAACATATAAATATTCTTATTCTTCAAAGTAGAACTTTCTCTATAAAGAAGGACGCGATCCGAAGAATCCAGTGTAAAACGATATGGTAAATCCCATCCAGTTCCGCTATTACAACAGTCCTGAGTAATAATAACGTGCCCCAAGACATTTTCTAACTTGGATTTCAATTCTTCATCTACAATGAAACCATTGCTCACATAATCTAACGGAATAATCACTTCATCATATTTATCAACTTCGTCTCCATCCGTGTCGCGATCATACGTTCCGTGACCCGAATAATGTATCCACATTTCGTCTCCAACGCTCGTTAATTCGGCTACACTAGCGATAGCCTCCAGGATGTTCTCTCTAGTAGGCAAAAGATATTCTGCTCCATCATCTCTTAACATTGTAACATCCTTGCGATTGTAGCCATATGCATCGACTAGAACATTACGCATAACAATGATGTCATTAACGCAACCATTTAGCTTGAGATCGTCGATAGTGTTATAATTAATTCCGATTAATACTGCTCGTTTCACCATTTATAGTATTAAAATATTAAATCTTTCAGGATCAACATATTACTATCTTTTCCAACTTGGAACGAATGGTTTATTTTCTAATTCATCGATGGATTTTATTATGGTTGGTGCACCTCTTGTTCCATCTTCCTTGTCGATAGTATTATAATAGTATTCGTTAACTCCCCAATATGGGTTGAGCGGCACGCCAACGTCTACCGTTGGAGTTGGATTTGTCTTTCCCAATGTTGTAGGGTCGAGGTTTTGGATCTTAATAGTCATACCCACGACGCGGGTTTCCACTGTTTCACTTGACATAATAAACAAGCTCTTCTATAAGTTATATACACAAAACAAAATAACGATGTTTTGTTTTGTGTAAAGAAATTGATCATCGATTATTATCGCATAACTAAAGTATCAAACATATATTATCTATATCAAGATGCCAACCACTCTATCTCCGACTATTTATGCATTGCCCAGCCCCCATATTGCCGTACCTATATGTGCAACTGTAACAACAACTCCACAAGGCGAAACTACATTAACACGCACCTACGTAAACAATCACCACCCAGATCCATCTATACAGTCCCCCTTCTATAATGAAAACACTTTGACAAACCCGCTTACATCTGCTGAAACAATGCTACACTATATATGCGTAAATATCAATGATGAGAAACATAGAGTTCTGTGGAGCTTTGTCTCAAATGTGTTACCCGATGAATGTTGTGAGACTATATTTGCATTTGACCCCGACGTTAAAGTTACATTTCCAGCATTACCTAATGTTTTAAATCAAGTAATAGATAAATCGAAATGGAACAAGATATTCATTATGTATAACGATACAATTATGTCCATACGAAAGAAAAATCAAGATCGCGTCAAAATTACAGCCGTAGCAACATTTATTGCAGTTATAGTAGGGTTTATTATACATCCACTATTAGTGATACTGCCTATTCTATGTTCCTTTATTTCACCATGCATTGCATGGTCGACAATTATCCAGCCAGAAATGGAAACGTTTTTAAAAAAGTGTAACGATGATGTTCTTAAAAATACGAATGTTACAATAGTGTTTTGTGCTAGAGGAAATAACTATCTCAACACATCTGATCATACAGATTACTCATTCTTGTTGATCGAAAGTACCCCATTGTAGATCCCATCAAATCTTACTAAATAATATATATTATGTATTTTTGAACTTAAAGAAATTATAAAAAAAGTCGATTCAAAAGTTGGTTATAATCTGAAACGGACATTTTAAAATGTCCATTTTTTAATATACAAGGTTTTTGAATTGAAAAAAACGTGAATTTTCGATTTCTTATCATAATGCTCTAAAAATCGTTTTTGGGTCGAAAAAACTGGCTGCATGTTTTTTTTAACATAAAATCGTTAATATTTAGGCGTTTTTTTCGTTATCCAATATAGGATAACAAATGGATAACGAAAAAACGCCGAAAATTAACAATAAATATTATTGTGAAAAATGTGACTTTACATGCTCTAAAAAAAGTGATTATACACGACATTTATCCACAGCAAAACACAAAAGGAGCGAAATGGATAACGAAAAAACGCCAAAAAACGCCACACCATATATGTGTTCATGTGGGAACGAATACAATCATGCTTCGGGCTTAAGCAAGCACAAGAAGAAATGTACGTATATTCAAAATTCTTCAAAAAAAGAGACAGAAGTCTCTGAGGATATGTCCAAGCCTACTATGGAAAATTATCTAAAACTTATGAAACAAAATACAGAACTCCACGAAGTTGTGAAACAAAGTAACGAAATTATCAAGCAACAGTCAGGTTTGATGCAACAACAGATGGAAGTTTCAAAACAACAGGTAGAAGTTTCAAATAAACAGTCAGGTTTGATACAGCAACAGATGGAAAATACAGAAGAAATACTTGATACAGTTAAGAATGCAAAAGGTAACACAATTAACAATAACATCAACATAAACTTTTTCTTGAATGATACGTGTAAAGATGCGATGAATATAGCCGATTTCATTGATACGCTTAAAATCGGTATGGGCGATTTAGATAATTTCGGAAAGGGTGGTTTTATTGAAGGCGTGAGTAATGTGATTATCAAAAGATTGAATGAGCTTGAAGTTGCAGAGACCCATCCATTGTACAGATCTAAAACGTAAATCGTTATACTTAAAAGACAAAGACACGTGGAACAAAGAAGAGCCCGGAATGAATAATATGAAAAAAATGATCGATAGTGTGCGTCACAAAA
>JGI20154J14316_10002628_pt1 | contig 14997 bp, 6 predicted proteins | sample COG_04_FD_14316 | JGI IMG/M metagenome (IMG submission 14316) | reverse complement strand
TTTAGAAATAATCTTAGGGACTATCCCCGCGACTGGCGTAAACAGACCGAACTTAAAATAGCCATTTGCATCGGTGATTCCGCTGGGTTCGTCGACATCTGATTCATTATTGCCGTTTAAATCAATAAATACAGCCGCGCCTGCAATCGGCGCATCGACTACACGACCCTCAAAGGCGTCAGTTACGGTGACTGTCAAAGACTGCGAGTCTGACAATGCGCCATCGCTCACTTGAACTGTGAGTAAATAGGCGTTGTCGGTATCTGAGTCATCGGGCGCCTCAAAATCAGGTGCCGCGGTAAATGACAGTACTCCCGCTGAGGTCATCGTGAAAAGGGATTGATCGTCGCCTGATATGATGGAAAACGTCAGCGCGTCACCGTCGGCGTCTGTAGCGCTCAAGGAAACGACGCTCGTAGCACCTTCTGGCACCACTAAGCTTCCGGGATCAGTTAGAACCGGCGCTCTATTGGGAACGGCGGGAGCAGACGCTCCGCCTCCACCGCCGCCGCATGCACTTAATACCAATAGAACACTGAGAGCCAATACAGTTGCTTTAGTATCTACGAAAATATGCTTCTCCCTAGTAATCAGTCTTAGCCAGTCAGTTCAAGTAGTTAGATATCTGGCTTTTCTAGGAGTACGACCGCTAAAGCACGATACTGTTGACGACTGATGCTTTTGGCCTATAGCCATGTGCTACTTTATGTAGTCTTGCTACCATATGCCTGAAATAATAATAAATCCCTACCCTCAAACAAAAGGTAAACTATTTTTTACAGATGTCAACTGGTAATCCCCGCATTCTTAACTTGCTGCGAAAGTAGAGGTTAGGCCACCATGGCCAACTTCTGTTTTGGGGTTATACCGTCTACTCAGACTTCACTCTACCCACCAGCTTACCCTTGACAAAAACCTTTAAAGATCAGCAGCCTGAGCACCTCTTCCGGGGAGGTATTTGAGGCTACACAATATACTCCGCTAATCCCAATTGCCTAACCTACAAAGCCTCTCAGGCAGCCTTGTGTTGCGTCTGAAGGGCTTTGTTCCAAGGTGCAGCCGGCAAGGTAGGTAGATTCTCTGGCCAAAGGCTATACATCAGCTCTTCTGCAATTTCCTTATCTCTTTCCCTAACAATGAACTCATCGTGCACAGTGATAGCAGGGATCCCTATAAGGCTCAGTTTATGCGCCACATGGAAAACAAGGTTAGCTTCTAGCCACTGATAATGTTGGCCCATCGCTTTGCCCTTCATTAAGCACGGAGCGATAGGTTTGTTCCGCCTTAGGATTGCATTGATCACCGCCATAATTGAGCCAAACTCTCTTATGGCAGCTCTTACAGCAGGTTTAGCCTCAATCCTTTCTTTGCCTGTCTCTAACCATTTTGAAATGGCACCCTTAGCAGCATAGATATTAGGCGTGTTCGACATAATGGTTAGGCACTGCTTGACCGCACGTCTTTCAATGCCAGCAACGTCGTAGGGATCTCCAAGAGGCGATAGCCGTGAACCAGTCATCATGAGATAAAGTATGTTTAGACCACTTGCCGGGTAGTCCAAGGCTACGGTCTTTTCGCCATTGATTAAGATTCTTGGTCTGTCTTCTTTCTTCATTCCCATAACAGAGTGCCAAGCTCTGCCGCCGCACAAGAGGCAGCCATCTTTTCCCTAGTCTCTCAAGGTTCTGATCACGTGATACGCATCAAGAGGCTCCCCCTCATGAGTTAACAGCTGTTTCTGCATGAAACGGCAGTATTCATCTATCTCTCTGTGGGCTCTTCGGGTGGAAGCACAGGATTCATACTGAAGAAAATAATCCTTTTTCTTATCTGCACATTTAAAATAAATATAGATTGGCTTCGTCTCAGAGATCTGCGAAGCGGTAATGGCCTCTCGCAATAAGTTAACCAGCTCAGGAATGGCCATGATGGCAGTCAGCTTAGGTTCTCATCTTTAATGGCTGTCTGGAGCAGAAAACCGGATCAGAGTGTCCTAGTGCATTCTGATCAAGGCAGCCAGTACACAAGTTACGAGCGGCAGGCGTTTCTGAAAGAATACGGACTTGAAAGCAGTATGAGTCGGCGCGGCAACTGTCATGACAATGCTGTTGCAGAGAGTTTCTTTTTAGCGACTTCAGCATGAACAAAAAAACAAGCAGACCTACTCGACAAGGGAAGTCGCAAAGCAAGATACTTTCAATTACATAGAAATGTTCTATCACTCTGTTCGCAGGCAGACTGCGAACAATTTATTGTCGCCCGCAGAGTTCGAGCGACGGTTTGAAAGTGAGACTGTGAGGTGTCTACTGAACTCGTGGCGATTCATATACCATTATAATATTAGCACCAACCTGCTCGCCATTTTTCCAAGGCCATAAAATTACAGATATCATGAACAAAAATACGTATTTTAACTATTGACGTCTAAATTACGGACATGGCCGACCTATCCATTGGAGTAGACGAAAGCAGGATAACTTCAGCTCTATTCCTTCTTAAGGTAGTAATGAGTACATAAAACGCACTCATAATCACAAAGCCTTGTATGCTTCAATCCAGGTCTCGAATATTTCAATAGTAGCTGGATGGCGCCGCACTATTTCAAACTGGTCACAAATATATTCTACAGGGCTGTCCGGCATCTTCTGGACCGCCTCTTTAGCCAAACCTAATACTTCAGGATAAGGTATTTCTTTCCAATCACGCTTATATTCCCACGGCGAAACACCCCGCCAACTTACAATTTCCTCGACTTTATCGGGGCTAAGCCAGTAAACAGGCTGGTGAACTCGATCACGCCAGACTCCGGCCCACGTCTCCACAATTTTCCCAAGGTGCTGCCTCTGCTTTTTACTTGTGCGCGTCAATCCATGGCGCTGCGCGATCTCCAGTGCAAGGGTTGTTTGCGTTAGGCACGGACGCTCACCGAGGATTTCTTTTGCCATTGAGCTCAACGCTGACTCATGACTAGGCTCAAAATATATGCTCGAAGGGAAAACAAGGTCCGCCTCAATCGTTATCTTGACCGCGTCTATGTCATCGCTCAATACAGATTGATCGATCTCAACTAGCGGTAAATCTAAGCCTGTACTTACAATCTCCACCGGCTCCGTAGCATCCTGCTTTACCTCACGATCCGCTGCCAAAATACCACTAAGGCTTGCGTGAATCTTATTGATAGCCCCTTGAGGGTCTTGGAAATAATCAGTTGACCAAAGTCTTATCAAACGCCAACCTAAGTTTTCCAATATGCTATGCCTGGTTCGATCACGATCACGTGCGTTAGGCGAGCTATGATAAGTCGCCCCGTCACACTCAACGCCGGCCAAGTAAATCCCTGGCATGTCTGGATGTACTACGCCTAAATCGACACGAAACTTGCTTACGCCTACTTGGGTTTGCACCTGCCAACCCAGGTCTCGCAGAGCCCAAGCGATTGACTGTTCAAAATCACTGTCGAACTGGTCTACTCCATAAGCTGCAGTACTCTGCTCAGCCAACGCTATCGGCCCTTTTTCAGCAAATTCTATATAGTGCTTTAAGTGTTCCACCGCTACGGAACTACTGCGTGACAAATCGATCATATTCGAATCAAAGCTTGAGAAAATCATCAACTCAGTCGTCGCCCTTGTGATCGCAACATTCAACCGTCGTTCACCACCTGATTTGTTCAAAGGGCCAAAATTCATCGACATTGTTTTAGCACCCGGCTCAGTTGGGCCGTACCCAAGACTGAACATAATCACATCTCGCTCGTCACCTTGCACGGACTCGAGATTTTTAACAAATACGCTGTCATAATCATTTGTCGATAGGAAATACTGCTCTATTTTGGGATGCCTTCTACGCGCATCGTCTAGCAAATCTTCAATTGTGCGCCGCTGCTCAGTATTCAAAGTGACGATACCTAGCGTGAGCTTACTAAGTGTCGGGTGCGTTAAGCGCCTCACTACTTCTGTTACAACGGCTTTCGCCTCAATGGGATTATTCCTACCCTTCCCTTTCGCATAAATACCAGCAACGCGTCGTAATATAACTGCTGACGCTTTTGTGTCCGAAGAAGGGTATGTAACCAGCGCATTTTCGTAGTACTTCGAGTTTGAGAATGCAATCAGCGATTCATGTCGTGATCGATAGTGGCCCATCAAGCGAATGTGCGGGAGCCCCGCCGCAAGTGCCTGGTCAAGAATAGACTCAAGGTCTTCCTCATCTGATTCGTCAGGATCTATTGTAGAATTAAAAAAGTTTGTAGGCGGCATCTGCTTCGGGTCACCCACCACAATAACGTTCTTACCACGAGCAATTGCACCTACCGAGTCCCAAGTAGTCATTTGTGAAGCTTCATCGAAGATCACAACATCGAACGCGTTAAAATCAGACGGCAGGAATTGCGCAACCGACAGAGGCGACATCATCATGCACGGACACAAATCCAGGAGACGCTCTCCCATATCTTCGAAAAGCGCCCGAATCGGCTTATGACGCGTCTTCTTCTGGAGCTCCCTAGATAAAGTACCGAAGTTTTTTGCGTGCTCTTTGCTTTTGATGTCAGGTGTCTCTTGAGACATTATCGCAGCAATATATTCCCCAGTAGTTTTCGCCACTTCTGCATCAAGCAGCCGAAACTCTTTTAGTAGCAGGTCGTACTCACTCGCCTTAAAACTACGCAACTCCTCTCGCGCGTCAATCAGGCGAGGCGCCAACCAAGCGCAAAACGCCGTGTAAACTTGCTCCTCAGCGTTCTCAATAAGAACATCCCCAGCTTCAAGCGCTGCAGCTACCGCATCAATTTTAAGTCTCTCGCATTGCTCTTTAGCTGCTACCCATTCAACCCAAGACTTTAGTTTAGACTCACTGGCGATTAATAAATTCAAACGTTCTATATGCTTCTCAAGAGGAATTTCGACATCGAGCTCTATCTCGGAATCAGTCAAATTATCGAGGACTTCTAACAAACGCGACTGATCGGTATCAAATACATTTTTTTCGACAACTAATCTGGACACGTCTAGAAACTCACGGCCATCAATCAGTTTAATCTTAATAGCAGAAAGCGCTTCAGCCGGATCTTCGCAAAGGCCGACTATATTTTTTATGAGTTCATGTATTTTCTGGCCGTCTTCATGTTTAGCTTGAAGATCTGCAGGCTCGCTGTTCCACCCATCCCATATTTTATGCTCGACAAACTCTACTGACAATTTCTCAATCGCCAACACCATACGTCTGGCTTTCTTGAGTTCATAAAGGATCTTGAGGTCGCTAAACTTATCATAGCCGGCCGACCGTGCAAGCTTGTTCAGCTTGCCTTTTATGAAGAATTTACGCCACCAACTGTTCTGCGCATCCTCGTAGAGATTGACCCATTCGTCGATCGATGTATCTGCTAGACGGGAAGCAGTTGAACCGTGCGCTATAGCTTTAAGCTTCTCATCTAGGTCGATTTTTCCTGCAGCTAACTGACCGAGCCTATCTAGTCGATCACGCACATCCGACCCCATGGCGAACGCTATTGATTGCTTCTGCGCTATGTCGACAAGCTCCGACAGAGCCTTCAACTGGCGAATTTGATTGACCTTAGGGGATACAACGGCGAAGTTAAATTGTGCTGCAAAGTTACTACTGCTATTGATTACTTGATTAGCCGATGTGATGAACTGCCGCGCGCGCTCGATGAGACCCGCTTGCCAAGAATAGGACCAAACAGTCGCTCGAACCGCGCTAAAAGCACTAGTATTCAGATCGCGGATATCACCGTAGGCGACACCCGCCATCTTTGCCGCCGTGAGAATCTGAGCCAGCCCAGCCTTGCCAGATATAGGGCAATCACTTAGATTAACGCCCCAACGAAATTCGACCTTCTGAACATTAGCATAACCTGCAACACGTGCAATCGCTTCACGTGGTGATACACCATAGTCTGAAGGCGCATGGAGTGCTTTAACAAACTGGTTAAGTGTTAGCCGGTGTATCTGCAGCGAATTAGCTCGACTAACCCATTCCTCTGTTGTTTTACTTTCTCGTATGGCGCTCGCGTGCCTAAGTTGGTCCAGCACCGCCTTTTTGTTGGCTTTATTCGAGTGCAGCTCTAGGGCTAAGTGATCGAGACCTATTTTCTCAAGCCTGCGATAGACCACTTGCAAAGCGGCAATTTTCTCTGCCACAAAGAGCACCTTTCGTCCCTTTGCTATGTTATTAGAAATCATGTTCGCGATAGTTTCTGACTTGCCGGTACCTGGAGGCCCTTCAAGCACGAAATCTTGAGGCCGAGAAGCCGCTTCAACTGCTACCATTTGAGAGCTGTCGCAGTTCAACGGCAAAAAGATATCGGCTGGGGCAAGCCTTTCATCTAAGTCATCTGCAGGCATGAAAAATGCAGACTGCTGAAACGCCTCTTGAGGATGCTCCACAAGATGAGCAACAAAGGGATTTTCTTTAAGATCCTGTATGCGATCCTTTAAATCTTTCCACATGAGATATTTGGCAAACGAAAAAGATGAAAGCACACATTCTTCTATGACTTCGAAACCTTTCTGCTCCGCTACTGCCTCCCGCACATCTTGCCAAATACGGGCGACATCCAAGCCTGAATCGTCCTCAGGAAGATCCTCCCGCAAGTAATTCAGATCAATACCATGTTCAACGGACAAAAACTCTATAAGTGTTAAGTTAAACAGCGGATCCTCGTCCGCTAACTGGCGTAATTTCACTTCTGCCCGCGCGCTCCTGCGAGTAAGCTCAACGGGCAGTAAGATGAGCGGCGCCTTGAAGACACGGTCGTCCTCAGGATTATCTTTCCAAGCCAACATCCCAATTGCTAAAAACAAAGTATTGGAACCGCCTTCCTCAAGGTCGTTTTTGGCTTTCCGAAGTAAGTTTACAAGGGTTGCTTCGAGCTTATTTTTTGCCATATTCGCAATGAGTACATTCTTACCTAATTGCTGCCGTGCGTACTCAACGTGCAAATCATTGCCGGTAGCAAGCTGGAACGATTCCGCACTACGCTCACGGTCGTTTTCTGGGCTATCCTCGGAAGAAACAAAAGAAAAGGTGACGCCATCAGCAAGGTTGTCTTCCATATGCCCTATGTCAGGGCAGAAAATCCGAACTCCGGCTGTTCGGTCTTTAAACGAGAGCAATGGATTACGCTTCGTGAGATCAAGTAATTTACGCTGCCAAGTATCAATTCGAGTTTCCGGCGACTCCTCAATAACTCGCTCGTTCATTCTAACTGGCGGCAGCGGTGGCGCTGGAGGAAGGATGACGGCATCGTCAACGGCAGCCTCCGCTTCGTCCCGCCGGTCTTCTATTGTCGCTAACGGCTTTATTTTTCTTGCTCTCGCCTGCATTATGTCTATTGCATAGACAAAATCTTCTTCCGCATCTTCAGCCACCAGCGAACGCGCGTGTGTACATGCCTGCAAAAATGTTGGCGCACTCGAATTCGTCACCATTGTAGTTTCAAACAGAATTAGATCGCTCGCGTCGACCCGTTTGCGGAGTTCCATTGGTTCATCATTCGTCAACACGGGGAACATGGTATCAACTAGCCAAACGCCAACAAATGCATGAGTCTTCGTTAGCGTGATGACGGTGTTAAGCCCCATCAGCTCCAGGCAACTTGCAAATAGCAGCGAAAGATCCAGACACGCACCTATTTTGTTGTTGCTAATGTCGGATGCGAGACGAACCAACTGACCCTGATGCGCAAAACTAGGCGGAGGTGAGACATATGCGATCTTCTGATTGGCCAGAACACTCCAAAGTGCGGCAGCCATAAAATAAGGCTTTTCTCGCGTATTAGATTGATAGCCATCTACACTGCGACCGTGCCCATTTGATTCCAATACATCAGTCACCTGTTTAACCAACGACTCAACATAAACACCGTTGGGTTTAACAAAAGCCGCAAGAAGCTCAGGCTGACGAGTTTCACCACCCCAAAAGTTTGCAGGAAGAATGGTAAGCGTCTCTGACTGGCTGATCAAAGATGTCGTGGGATCATCTGCTCTAAAGACGCTAAACGTGAATTTCACAAGTATTTCGTCAGAAAGATTAAGCAGATAATCGTGCGAAAACTGGAGAGATCGATCTTGGAGTTTAACGTGTTGCCCAGGGCCAATTTGGGAAAGCTCCCATATCTCCGGCCGCATTATTCCGCCTTCGCAGTCCAATCTAACCGTAAGATCTCGATATGGCTGCCGGTCTCCTACATCTTCTATGTCTTCTATGTCTTCTAAATAGGATATACGAGTATTAGCGAATAACCTGTAAGAATTCTGCTGTGCGGCCAGTGAGTAGACAGACAGCGCTGTGTATGTGAGTGCCAGACCATGCATATGCCATAATTTCCTAATTGGTCGTCTTACAGAGCGCGAACTAGTCGTTAACCGTCATTTCGAATTTAAATTCTGTGGATGTACTCAACAATCTCGCAGCCTGATTTCGACAATACGCCGCCTAAATCCAGAACACAACAGGCGCAGAGCAGCTGAGCGTACACCCTATGAGAGTATTAGCCTTACGTAGAGGAATCAGAGGAAGCAGATGAATAGGAACCCTAGCTTTATAATAAATATAAATTAAGGGATTGATCATTGACCACTTATCAATCATCTCGAATTATTTAGATTGTTTTAACTTGGCAGTAATAGATTTACCAATAGCCAGATACTGGCCATTCTGAAACAAACTGAAGGCGGCCTGCAGGTCCCGGAGCTATGCCGAGAGCATGGTATGAGCAGCACAACCTTTTACAAGTGGCGAGCCAAATATGGCGGCATGGACGCCTCCTTGATGAAGCCTATACAGGAACTTGAGGACGAGAACCGCCGGCTGAAAAAGATGTCTGCCCAGGAGTGACTGGTCTCCGAGATCTGCAAGGAGGTCATTGAGGGAAAGTAGTAAAGCCATCTTGCAGACGCAAGGTGGCGTCAATACTGGTGGCTGAACATGGTTTGTCTATCCGTCTGACCTGCCGTATTCTCAGCGTCAGTGAAACCTGCTACCGCTACCAGGCAAAGCTCAGTGATGAAAATGCGAGGCTAGCGGATTGGCTGATTCGATTAACGCAATGGCAGCGGAACTGGGGCTCAATATGCGCATCAAGCCACGAAAGCGGTTAATCAGGGAAAAGTCAGAACCCTTAGCTGTACCTTTGGGGATTAACCAAACGCGGACGGCGAGTCCTGGTCGATGGATTTTATGCACGATCCATTGGCCGATGGCCTTAGCTACAGGCTGTTCAATGGCATTGATGACTACGATCATGAAGGTCTTGGTATCGACGTAGACCTGTCATTGCGCTCATCACGTGTCACCCGCGCCTTCGATCAGATTATTGAGTGGCGAGGTAAGCCTCGGCTGATTCGTTGTGACAACGAGTCAGAATACATCAGCGAATCGCAAGCGGAATGGGCTAAAAAGCATGGTATCGAGATTGCAATTATCCCGCCTGGTAATCCCCAGTAGAATGCTTGCGTTGAACACTATGACCTGACGGTTAGGTCTCAATGGTTAGCACACCACCTGTTCACTTCAATCAATGAAGTTCAGGACTTTGCGCCGAGCTGGCTTTGGACTTACAATCGAGAACGATCGAATATGGCCTTGGGCGGTATAACCTCCAAACAGAAGTTGGCCATGGTGGCCTGACCTCTACTTTTGCAGCAAGTTAAGAATGGGGAGATTACCCGTCACTGAATCGCTACATTGAGTTTTACAATACCGAGAGAAAGTCTCAGTCATTGGGAGATCAAACGCCTGATCGGGTGTACTATGAGGCAGTGGAACGGTTAGCGCCTAGATCGACTGCAAAGCACTTGTAGTACTGTCCAAGTATTGGGGTCCGTTACGCTACAATTCTTTTTGGTAGATTATATGACTGTCGGTATTAGGGGGGAGTTGAAGCTTGATCGTGAAAGATAAAAAAAATCGCCGAATGAGACTGATCAAAAACCTTTGCGGACTTGCGATCACCGCTATGGCTACTGCCTGTGGGGGCGGGGGCGGCGGTGAAAGTGGATCTAGCGACATCAGTGCTGCCAGACAAGCCCAAAGCAACAAATTTCCTGTAGCCTTGATTGATCCATTGGTGACTGATTTTATTGCCGGGAATACTGTAAAACTCTCATCTACCTCGAGTACGGATGCTGATGGAGATAATCTAGCGGCAGAATGGCGGCTCGACCCGCCAGAGGGAAGCTACGCCAAGCTTAGATCTGTAGAGGCCGGTTTGGTTGAATTTGAGCTAGATATGGCTGACGCCTTTACAGTCTACCTAGAAGTCTCTGATGGGCGAGGTGGATTAGGTCGGACTTCTCTGATCATCACACCATCACTACCGGTAGCAGATCCACTACCAAACTTTGTGAGCACTGCCCCGCCAGACGCAACCTTAAAAGATAGGACGGATGCTATCCGCTTGCTTTATCAGGGTACCTTTGGGCCAAGAGATGGCGATATTGACGCCTTGATTGAGCAAGGTGGTGATGCCTGGTTTAAAGAACAAATTTCTACAGAGCCATATTTTTACACCGCTGCCTGGGCATCAATAGCTGTAGAGTTCGATGACATTGACAGTGGTGAAAATGCCAACTTTAAGCAACTGAGCCATGAAACCTTCATGCTTAATGCACTCACTAAGCCAGATCAGTTGCGTCAGCGCATGACGTACGCATTAAGTCAGCTATTTGTTATTTCTGATCAATTTGATTTTGCAGGCCATGACCAATTGACCATGGGTTATGTCGATACTTTGCATCGTAATGCCTTTGGCAATTATAGGGACCTACTGCGTGATGTGACTTTGCATCCGGCTATGGGTATGTATCTAGCAATGCTTGGTAATGAAAAGGCAGACCCGGAAAGGAACATCCGACCTGATGAAAACTTTGCCAGGGAGGTTATGCAGTTGTTTACAGTAGGTTTGCAACTTCTCAACCAAGATGGCAGCCCGATACTCGACGAAGCAACGGGTTTGCCAAGACAGACCTATAGCCCACTAGACGTGCAGAATTATGCTGCTGCCTTTACCGGCTGGTATTTTGCAGACCAAGAATCTTACAGATTTGGTGATACCTTTCATTCGATCGACTGGCAAGACCGGTTAGCGCCCATGACTGCGTACGAAGAATTCCATCAAAAAACCGCAAAAAAACTTTTACGCAATTATTATGTGCCAGCCGGAGCATCGCCACGTGACAGTCTTGAGGTGACGATAGACAGTCTATTTTACCACCCAAATTTGGGACCTTTTGTCGCTCGCCACCTGATCAAAAATTTTGTGACTAGCAACCCATCTGCGAGCTATGTAGAACGTGTTGCCGCCGTGTTTAACAGTAATCCAGATAATCAGCGCGGGAATTTGGCGTCAGTAATACAAGCGGTTCTATTTGATCCTGAAGCCCGCAGTGGGCCAACAGAGCAGACACAAAATTTTGGTAGAATTAAAGACCCACTGTTAAAATTTGTCAATTTCAACCGTCTATTTAACGTCAGCAGCTATTCGGGGACTAAAAATTTTTTGCGCAACCGACCAAGTCAAAGATTTTTAGGGGCTCACAGCGTTTTCAATTTTTATAGTCCCACACACACACCCAATCAAGAATTTGCGGACCTAGGGTTAGTGGCACCCGAGCTGCAGGTTGTCACCCCGGAAACGATTGTTGCTGATGCGTCGCATATTGCTTATGTGTCGACTCGCGAACAACGTGCTTTTTGGCATACATTGGACCCTTCAGAAGAGTCAACCGAACGCCTCAATTCGGCATTGATACATGACTTTTCGCCGGTCATTGATCGTCTTGAAACTTCAAGTCTGAGCGCGCTATTGATTTCCTAGACGAATATATGACCCAAGGACAGCTTTCTGAAGCGATGAAAAATGAGTTGCATAGCTTTTATTCGCCAAGACTAGAACAAAAGCTATCGGCTGATTTTTACTCGTCGGAGGCTCATAGAACTGCCGATATTCATTCCTTGCTGGGCGGTTTGATTTATCAAATTTATTTGTCGCCAGAATACTCGCTGCAACGATAGGGGATATTTATGGATCGAAGAACATTTCTAAAATCTGGTTTTGCCTCCGTCGGGGTGTCGTCTAGTAATTTGTTTTTAGGGTCTGGCTTAGGCCTACTAAGCAATTTAGTCGCAGCTAGCAGCGCTGCGCCAACTGACTATAAAACACTTGTCATGGTCTTTTTGCATGGCGGCATGGACTCTCTGGGTTTAATTATACCTTCCACGAGCAATTCCTATGAGCGCTATAAGAATATCCGGCAAAATCTTGCAATCGAGCAAGAGGCGCTGATTGATTTTGGTTTACCTGATTTTGCCGCGCCAGCTTTTTGTCAGAGCATGGCGAATCTCTTTCAGGGGGACAAGCTTTCTTGGGTCAGTAACGTTGGTCCTCTTCGCCAACCAACTTCAAAGTCAATGATTGAGCAAAACGAAAATGCCATGCCCATTTTCATTGGCTCACATAACTCGCAGGTTAACCTCTGGCAAAGTGCTGGTATGGATCCAAATGCGCGAGAAGGTTGGGGAGCGCGGATGCTAGAGTTGATGCAACTGCAACCAACGGCAATCACGCCCAATATATCCTTAGATAAATCTCAGCTTTTCACAACGACATTGAATATGCCCACATTTACTATAGATCCGCGGGGTGTGCAAAATATTCCACGCATCTACGACGAAAACTCAGTGCCTGCGCAGCAAGCACTCTTTTATAAGCTCCAGAATCAGCAGCGCGCCAATCTCATGGGGTCTGAGCTGGCAGCAAGGCACATACGCACCTTAGAAAACTCAGCCGATCTTGCTGAGGTACTGACAAATACGAACGAAACATACGTAAATTATCCAGCCACCGCTGGGCATGCAGCAACCAACTTTCAACAGCAACTTAAAATGGCGGCGCGGTTAGTTGAAGCAGCACCTAGTCTCAATCAAAATCGACAAGTAATCATGGTCCAAATGCATGGTTACGATACTCATGATAATCAGGATCGAGATCTACCAAAGTTAGTATCAGCATTGTTTGAAAATCTTGAAGCATTTCAGAACGATCTTGAGGCGCGAGTTGTTGACGAGCGTGTGGTTACCTTTAGTCAGTCTGATTTTGGTCGTACACCCACCATTAACGCCAATGGTACTGACCATGGTTGGGGTGGCCACTATTTTGTTATGGGGTCCCCAGTGATTGGCGGTCAGATGATTGGAGAGATTCCAGCTTTCGACGTCGAGACTGATAAGATGCTCTACAATCTGTCAATCCCAGACATTAGCGTAGAGCAATACGCATCCAACTTAGCTAAATGGTTTGGGTTAAGCGGGCAAGAAATTCTTGAAGTTTTTCCAGGTCTCGCGAATTTTGACGATGTAGATTTTGGCTTATTTCGCTAGCATTATTTTTGGTAGGGCAATATCGGGTTTCGGTGATTAGCGTGAATGTTGTTCTATTTGACAGCAGCGATAGTTGTTACAAGCAGTTAGATGGGGACAGATCATCACGCCTCTGGAAGCCCAACGTCAGCGAATTTCGACGCTCGAAGAAATCCATATGCTTAACTGCAAGGAGCCTCTAACCTGTTCCCTTGGAACGATTTTTAAGCACCTGGATACTTCAGCTTATGCTTAGCCACTCTGCGACCAACATCGACTCCACTCCCGTCACGTTTAATGGCTTAACTCAANGCAGAATNGCAGGCGTCTAAGTCCCAGACCAAACCGCCTCTTAATTGGGGTCGGGGTAAAATTTACATTTTTTATGCTGCTTAATATAATTGGGGTCGGGGTAAAATTTACATTTTTTTATGCTGCTTAATATCGTTGGCACAAACGAGCGAACGAGCGTAAATCGCCGTCATAATACAGGCTTACGCTTCGTCAGTAACACTGATGAGCTTGGCGTAGATGAATAAATGTAAATTTTACCCCGACCCCATTTATTACCGACCCCATTTATTAATGGCTTATTTCAACACTGAATGGCAAGCGGCCAAGGCCTGGACAAGACCTACGCCCTGGTTTAGCCTCTCGGCTCAATTTGTGGATTAAAACTCATTTAACTTCGGCGCGGAACGGCTGTTCCGCGCGATCGACTGGTTTGCCCTAATATGCCCGACACGTCTGCTCTGCCCGTTAGTCCATTGAAACGCTGGTTGCTCTTGTTACTGGTGTGCCTATTATTAGTGGCCGGCTTGGGCGGCCTGAAATACCTGCAGATTCAAAAAGCCATGGCTTTTGCGGCGTCCTTTCCCGAACGCTCGGCGACGGTGACGGCGGTAACTGCCCAGTCAGGGAGTTGGCAGCAGATTTATCGAACCATCGCCGAGGTACGCGCGACCCGGTATCTGCAGTTGCGCAATGAGGTTGAGGGTCGAATCACCACTGTTGGCTTCACAGGTGGCGATAACGTGACATCGGGTCAGATTCTGCTGCGCCTTGACAGCCGCGAAGAGCAGGCCCAACTGCGCGCCACTGAAGCTCAGTTGCAGCTCGCGGAATTACGTTTGCAACGGGTCGCGAAACTGCGTGCCGACAAGCTGGCCAGCCCACAAGACTATGATAGCGCCGTGGCTGACAAAGCCGTCTTGCTGGCGAATGCAGCAGCGCTTGCAGCTCGCATCGATAAAAAGACACTGAGCGCGCCCTTCGCCGCCGCCACTAATCTACATACCTTAGAGGTGGGCCAATATCTCGCGGCGAATAGCCTGATCACTGGGCTAACCGGCGGCGCTGAGCAACGCTGGATAGACTTTGACTTACCCCAAGACAAAGCCAACCTGGAAATTGGTGAGCCGGTCAGCCTGTCAGGGCACGCGGTCGCCAATAAAGGGGCTATCAACGCTCCAGTGATCGCAACCGTCGTTGCGATCGAGCCGGCGATTAATCAGGCTTCTCGGACTCGCGGATATCGCGCGCTGTTGACCGACTCAGACGACAACCTGTCACCAGGCGCGGTGGTCGATGTTGCTGTGCAAACCGGCATTGTCGAGG
>JGI20154J14316_10002624_pt1 | contig 15011 bp, 7 predicted proteins | sample COG_04_FD_14316 | JGI IMG/M metagenome (IMG submission 14316) | reverse complement strand
GCAGATAAGGCTAAACGAGATAAGGCTAAACGAGATAAAGCAATAAAAGAAAAAGAAGAACGACAAAGACTAGAACGTCAAAATAGTTTAAATAATAATCATAATTCTAATACTCAAACTTCACTAAACTATGATTATATTAATAATCATATTATTAATAATTCTAGTAATAGTAATTTAAATAGTAATAGTAATTTAAATAGTAATACAAATAATACAAATTTAAACAAATATAATAGTAATTTAAATGATACAAATTTAAATGATAAATTAAATTTTATAAAAGATTTAACCGATAATAAAATTTATAATATTGATTTTAAATCATTTTGTAATGAATTAAATAATACAACACCAAATTTTGATTACTTATGGGATTATCAACATAAAACATTAACATTTTATACAGTTCCAAATACAAATCAAGAACTTAAAAATATAGTTATAAATTATAATATTTTAAATGCTGAATATCAAGCCGAAATTTATGTTTATATTTTAGAATTATTAAAATTACCTTTTTACCAATTTAAAAAAAATTGGAATAAAATTGCTGATATATTTCCAAAAATTACTGAAAACAATAAAACTTTATTGGTTAGTAATATTGTAGAAATATGTCGTGGCTAATCATATTATAAAAAAACATAATATAAGTACATATATTATAAAAATTATTAATTAAATGAAAATTATTTTAATTTTTTTTGTTATTTTTTTTTAATTTTTAAAATATCCCATTTTTATTAAAGCAATTTTACTAGCATCTTGTTCTGCTTTTTTATTATTTTGTCCTTTACCTTCACTAATCACTTCTTTAGTATTTGGATTAATAAGTTGAACTGTAATAATTTGTTCTCCTGTTCTAGAGACATCACTTTTAGAAACCTTAAATATGGGATTATATTTATGTATTCTTTTAATTAATTTTACAATTTTATTTTTATAATTTCTATCATCCAGAATAAATGTTGTAATATCTAATTGACTTGCTTCATCTTCTATTAAATTAATTAGAAATAATTCGGCTACTTGATAACCTGCTCCAGACATAAAAGAACTTAAAAAACCATGTTTATCATTGTTAAAATCAAGATAAATAGCAGCAATAAAAGCCTCAAAAACATCACAAAGAATTTTGTCTTCTTCTCTCGCATTTTGTAAATCATCTAATGTTCTTCCAATGACTAAATACTCATTAAGTCCAATAACTTTTGCTAGATGACCTAATGTAATACGATTAACCAAATTCATTTTCATAGAAGATAAAAATCCCTCACGTTGGTCAGGATATCGTCTATATAAATAACTTACAATAATATTTTCAATAACAGCATCTCCTAAAAACTCTAACCTTTCGTATGAATTATCACGTAAGAGAACACATCCATCAGGATTTTTAACAATTTTTACATTATCTCTAGAACAAATTGTTTTAATTTTACCAACAGTATAACTTTCATGAACCATTGCATCTTGATAAAAATCTAAATTATTAATATTTTGAAATACACCATATTTTTTTAATATATTTTGAACTGTATTTTTAGTAATTAATTTATTTACTTTATTAAAAGGATTAATAAAGCCAGAAACAATTTCATCAGGAGTTGCTACTAATTCATAAGAGACTTTATTATAATTTTGTTGGGACGTCATTTAAATTAAATTATTATAATGTAGTAATATTTATTATAGTATAGTATATTATAAGTATAGTATAGTATATTATAAGTATAGTATAAATGAATAAAATATATAAAAATGTAAAATATAACAAAATTCTTATTTATAATTTAAATTATAATTATATCTTTAAATCAATTTTTAAATGTATTAAAATTTGTTATGTATATTATTAAAATTTATTGTATATAATACAAATTTATAAAAAATGGATAAAAATCAAAAAATAAAACAAAATTGAATTTTATATATAAATATAAATATAAATATAAAACATACTTATTAATATGTTCATTTGTATAATTTGCAATTTTAGTTTTTCTTCAAATTGTAATTTGACGAAACATTTGAAGACACATATACCCAAACAGCAACATCAATGTCGTTTTTGTGAAAAAACATTTGTAAGAGACCGTTGTTTAATAAGACATGTAAATGCTAAACATGTTATTAATGAGAATACAACATGTCCTAATTGTAACCAAAGATTTCATACTAGTTTTCAAAAGGATTCACATGTGGGTTCATTAAAAGGATGCAAGGCTCGCAACACACAACTACCCTCACAGCCACCACCATTATTACTACTTTCACAAACGGATAGGGTTCTGGACTCTCAAATTGTAGAGCATGAAATAATAGTAGGGTCCCCTGCTCCTGCTCCTACTTCTGCTCCTGCTCCTGTTCATGCTCCTGCACCTGCTCCTGTTCATGCTCCTGCTCCTGTTCCTGCTCCTGCTTCTGCTTCTGCTTCAGAAGAAGAATTAGATAGTGAGTATAACTCATTATTTCCTAACAGACATACATAATAATATATAATGATGATGTAATTCTTTTTTAGATATTTTTTAGATATTTTTTTTTCTATTTTTATAATTATATCTAAAAATAGTTAATGAAATTAATAAAATAGTTAATGAAATTAATAAAATAGTTAATGAAATTAATAAAATAGTTAATGAAATTAATAAAATAGTTAATGAAATTAATATTTATTTTTTATAAAATAATTCTTTTGTTTCTTCTTTCATATTTTTAATTATAGTATTAAAATTCATTTTCATTTCATTTTTCTTTTTTTCATCCCATTTATTTTTATTACTATTTAAAACAATAACTAATAAATCAAATGTTCCATTGATAAGTTTTCCTTTATCTTTTTCTTGTAAGATATAATTACCTCTATTAACTACTTTATACTCAACCATATATTTAGATTTTATTAAAGATTGTATATAATCAGCATCATCCCAATTTGGTAAAAATGAGAATATGGTAAAATCAAATTTATGTTTATTCATTTTATCCAAAAGTGTTAAACATTGGGAAGAACATTTTTTCATAAGAATAGGTAAATAAGGTGGATTAAAAAAAACGCCTTTTATATTTTGTAATATTAAGTTCTCATAATTTAGATTATAAAAACTTCCTACACTTCCAAAAATACTATCTGTATCTTTAAAAATAGAACAAAAACGATACATATTAAAATTTAAAGGACTAGCAAATGTTTCAAAACTAATATCAAATAATTCACTAATTGTTTCATATAATTCTATACCTATACTCCATTGTTGGCTTGATGTATCGAAAATACCATATCTTAATATCATACGTATAATATCATAAGGAAATGGTTTATCATAATTTTTCATTAATTTATAATAACGATTGGAATTTATAATTTTAGTATAATCTTTATATTTTATAATAAAATGAGTATTATTCTCTAATTTTATAGAACATTCAATTTGTTTTCCTAAATTAATAATTTGCGTTTCTATCATATGTTTAAAATCAGTATGGCGTTTTCTAAATTCATTATTGGCTTTTATAAATTCTTTTTCTATTTTTGATATTATTTCTGTAGATACTTTTATTTTTTTTTCATTATATTCATTAATCATTTTATTGAAATAAAATATAGAACATAGTTTTGATCCATCATTTAGTATTGGATTAAATAAGAAATAATATGATAATGTTTCATAATTTGTTTCTGTTTCATAATTCGTTTCATTTAATAGTGTATTATAATTATTATTATTTGTATTATTATTATTATTTGTATTATGTATTATTTCTGGTGATAATCCATGATTAATACATTCCAAAACAAATCGTTCTATTATATTTTTATTTTCATATTTTTTTCTTTTATTTTGTTCGCTATTTTCATTTATACTTAATATTTTTTCAATGTTAGTTAAAAGTGTATTATACAGTATAGTTCTATTATATTCTAATTCTAACTTACTATATTGTTCTTGTGTAAATGTAAATTTTTTAACTTCATTTGTATTAAAATATGAAGTTTTTTGTTTTTTTTCAGTCATATTTTAATTATGTTTATGTATTTTTATATACTTTTATATGTAATTTTTATTTTTATGTCTAAATAATAGTAGTTAGTTTTTATTTATATTCTTTTTTTACAATAATAAATTTAAAATTATAAATATAATAATAAAACTAATAATTAAAATAATAAAAAATAGGTAAATAATTAAATTACATATCAAATAATTTATAATTTAAGTTCTTTAAAGAATTTATATAATTATTGTTAAATATTAATGGTAAAGGTTCTTTTAGTTTGCTTAATAATTCAACAACAATATAAGCACTTTCGTTTAATGAAATATTTTTTACTGGCATATTAAATAATTCTTTTCTAAAATTAGAACTCATAAAATTCATTAATGTATCATTTATTTTATGTTTAACTATATAATTTCTCATATCTTCATTTTCAATTAATCTTATAAAAAATGTATATAAATCAAAATCTCTATATAATTTAACACCCGCAGAGCGTAATACAGTTATCGTTGGATCCATTTTTCTAGGAATTAAATGACTAATAAATAATTTTTTAATTTTAATATCTTCTTTATAATTATCAGGGTCTATATCACCATAGTCTTTAATAATATTATTTACATAATTTGTTAATAAAGGTTTAAATAAAATAGGTGATATTAAACGATATTTTTTATCTGTATTTTTATAATAACTATTTAATGTCATTGACGATCTATCAAAATCAGCAATTAATACAGCAAATCCTAAATTTTTTACTTTTATAGATTTACCAAAAACATTGTATTTAAAGTATTTAGTTTTAGTTAAAGAACATTTTGTAACAAATACATTTTCTGGTTTATAATCACCGTGAAAAAATTCAAGAGATGAAGATTGTAAATGACCTATTATTAATATTATTTGTAATAAACCATTTATAAAAGTAATATATCTTTTTTTATCACTTGTTATATTAAAATCACTATCAAATTTACCATTAATTATATTTGTTAAAAAATCTCTTCCTGAACCTAAATTTGCTTCTGCCATTAAATTATAACCTTGATATTTACCTTTTGATGTTTTATATTTATTACATACACCAGAATTAAAAATTTTAACTGTATTTAAAGGTAATTCATTATACACATATGTATTAATTAATGTTTGTATTGTAAACCCATCTAATTCTACAAACATATATTTTTTTGTTTCTGTTCTTAATTTTATATAATAATTATTTAAGGGAACAACTTTTAAGATTTGTTTTTCATAGTTATGTTCATTGTTAATTTGATTTTTTTTACTTTTTATTTTACACATAATAGAATGAATAGACGCTCCACTTTTTCCTTGAGAACTATAGGTTTTCATTGTATTACATTTACATTCTTCTTCTAAATGTAATTTATGTAAATTACTACAAATACAATTTAATTTATCATCATTAAATAATTCACTATCTAATTTTTTACCTTGAATTATTTTTTTATTTCTTAAATTATATAAATTATCATCTAAAAATTCAATCACTTTATCTTTTTTACTTTGTGATACTTTATTTTGTTTTATTGTTCTTATTTTTGTTAAAAATGTTTTATTACTTTTTTTATTTTTTTTACTTGTTTTACTTTTTTTATTTTTACTAAAATTACTATTGATTATTGAAAATGTAATTGTGCTTTCAGTATCATTTAAATTATTATTAAAATTATTATTTAAATTATTATTAAATAGTGATTTTGATTTAGTTTTTAGTAATGATGATTTTTTACTTTTTACTAGTGAAGAATTTCTATTAGAATTATTATATTTTGTCATATATACTGATATTATATTACTATATTACTATATTATTATATTTCTATTATATTAATATATTTTTTCTTGTATTGTTTATAAATTAAATAAAATATAATTTATTATATTATTTGTGATTATATTTATGTAAATATTTATAATTAAAAAAAACATATACTATTATAATTATATAATTAAAATATAAAATATAAAATATAATATTATATTAGATAATCTAATATTAGTAATTTATAACTAATTTATATTAAAATAATTAAACTTAAATTATGCCTAAATTAACATTAAAAAAACCCAAAGGTAAAAGTAATTCTAAAAGTAATTCTAAAAGTATTCCTAAAAAAACTATTAAAGTATCAAAGAAAAAACAATTTATTACAGTTAAAATAAATGATGATGACAATAAAACAGGACAAANTAAAAAAGAAATAATGGTAAAAGAAGATAAAAAAGAAGCAACTAAAGAAGATAAAATAAATAAGTCTCTAGAGAAATATATTCCATTAGAAATTAAAAATAAAGTTTATCCTAAAAATAGTATGTGGGAATTACCTAATCGTAAGCATTTTTATAATTGGGTAAATACTACTTTTGCTCAATATGATGAAACCAATAAATCTTATACTACTAAGCAAGAAATACCACGTATTAAAGAACAAAATGAAATGCGACTAAATACTATTCAACGTTTAACCCGTGATTATTTACAAGATGGAAGTCCTATGAGAGGTCTATTATTATATGTTGGTTTAGGACACGGTAAAACATGTGCTTCTATTGCTATTGCTGAAGCAATATATACTAAAAAAGAAGTTCTTTTTGTTAGTAAAGCAAATTTAGAAGAGAATTTTAGAAAAGAAATAAAACAATGTGGAACAGATTATTTCAAAAAATTAAATCATTGGGTGTTTAATAAATGTGAAAAAGAAAGTGAAAAACAATTGGCAAAAGAGTTAGGTATTACAGAAAAATCTATGAATGATAATAAAGGGGTGTTTTTTATAGATTTTACAAATAATAATTCTAATTACAATGATTTAACCCCCACACAAAAAGAAAAATTAGATAAACAAATTAATGATATGATAAATAATAGATTTAAATTTTTACATTATGATGCTCCTAATAAATCAACTTTACTCAAAGAAGGTATTTTTGATAATAAAATTGTTATTGTAGATGAAGTTCATAATTTAGGTAATACAATGAATTCAAAAAGTATTAGTGGTAAATTGTTTTATAAATTATTTATGGATGCCAAAAACCCAAAATATGTATTTTTAAGTGGTACACCAATTATTAATCAAGTTATTGAAATTAGTAAAATTTATAATATTTTACGAGGATATATGAATGTTCTAGAGATTAAATTTAAAACTTTGTATGATGGTGGTTTAAATATAAATTATGAAAATATTAGATATAAATTAAAACAAAACGAATATGTCGACCAAATTATTATTGATAAAACACGCAAAATTATTAAAGTCACTAAAAATCCCGATGATTTTATAACTGAACCAAAAGGGAAAGGAATTATTTATAAACCAGAAAATAATATTGATGATACTACATTTTATCAACAAATTGAAAAATTAATACAACAAATGGGTTATAAAATACTTATTGTTGAGAAAAAAGAAACGTGTTTTCCTGAAGATAAAGATGAATTTGAAAGACAATTTTATAATCCTGAAATTAATAAATTAAAAAATATAGAATTAATTAAACGTCGTATTGTAGGTTTAACCTCTTATTATGGTTATCAAGATAAAACACGATACCCTAAACTTGTATCTACTAATATAGACCCAATACCAATGAGTTCATATCAATTATCTAAATATGAAAAATATAGACATGAAGAAATAGAAGATGATAGAAAGAAAAAACGCCACGGTGATAAAGAAGATAATGTATCATCAACCTATCGTTTATACAGTAGGTTAGCCTGTTCTTTTGTATTTCCAGAAGAAATTGGTAGTCCTTACGATAATAAAGAATTGAAAGATAAACTTTTACAAGTTGAAACTTTATCCGAACATTTAGATAATGATTTAATAATTGCTGATGATGAAATAGATACAATGTCAAAGTCAGTCTATGAAAAAACGATTAAAGATACTTACTTAAAAATATTAGCAAAAGATAAACATAAATATTTAGATATAAAAAATGGTAGTCTTGCTAAATATTCACCAAAATATTTAAAAATGATTTCTAATATTTTAAAAGAAGAAGGAAAACTATTTGTCTATAGTAATTTTTTAACATTAACCGGATTAAATACATTTGCTCTTGCTTTAGAACAAACTGGGAAATGGTCACAATTTGATATAAAAAAAACTAAAGTAAATAATGAATGGAAATGGGTTTTAGATATTGATGAAAAAGATAAAGATAAACATAAATATATGTTTTATACTGGTGCTATAGATAAAACAAAACGTGAAATTTTACGTAATATATATAATTCTGAATTTGATAAATTAGATAGTAGTTGTTCTTTATTAGTTGCTGAATTAAAGAAAAATTATAAAAATAATTATACTGGTGATGTTATAAAAATGCTTATGACTACAAAAACTGGGGCTGAAGGTTTAGATTTAAAAGAAGTAAGATATATTCATATCATGGAGCCTTATTGGCAACCGGTCTTAATAACACAGATTATTGGGCGTGGTGTGCGTAATGGGTCTCATTTAAATTTACCAAAACAAGACCGCACAGTAGAAGTATTTTTATATATGTCTACAATTACATCTGATTTAGTAAAGACAATTACAAAACAAGATGTGCGTTCTGATATTTATACTTACACCAACCCTGCTTTAAGTAATAAAGCATTTAAAGTCGTAACAAGTGATGAACATTTATATATGGTTGCTGAAAGAAAGAAAAAAATTGTGAATGAATTTCAGAATTTAATGAAAGTATCTGCTTTTGATTGTAGTATAAATTATAGTAAAAATAAATTATCTCCTGAAAATGAAAATCTTATATGTATGGATTATGATACTGAAAATAGAGATAATTATATTTATACACCATCTATTCAAGATACAATTGATACAATTGATATTACACCTGAAAAACTTGTTTTTGATTTATATGATAAAATGAATATAAAAGATAAATTATATTATGCTGATAAAAAACCTAACGCAATGGGTAAAATGTATATTTATAATGAAAATTTAGTATATAAAAATAGATTACCTAAACCTGTAGGAGAAATTAAACTTAAAAATGGTAAAAAACAAATTATGTTTTATAAAAAGAAGAAATAAAAACAGAAGAAATAAAAAAGAAATAAATAATTTAAAATAAAAAATATAAATAATTTAATACTATTTATTACGAAGAACACATTAAACATTCAGGTTCTTCTTTAATTTCGATATGAATTTTAGTTTCATTTGTATTAGGTTGTGTTATATTATTATCTTTATTATTAGTGTCTTGTTTTGTAGAATTTGATTTTAAATCAACACTAAATTTTTGTGCTGATGTTTTACGTATATACATTATTATTAATTAATTATTATATTCCCATAAAAATCCTCCATGAATTGTTTTATTTTTAATTGCATATATTAATGTTGAACTACAAAAACTATATTTTATATATATTTCATTAAAAGTATTAAATATTACGACTTCATTATTTAATGGATTTATTTGTTTAATTGATTTTGAATTAGTTGGTATTATTCTATTTATTGGTTTATTGTATTTAATTAATAAATCGTCAGGACATTTTAAATATTCTATATAATAATTATTATTATATAATTCATTATTTGTAATAATATTTTTAACTTTTATTTTACTTATTTTTAATTCTTTTCCTAGAAATTCTTTTGTATAAAAAGAATCTAAAATCTCTGTTTTAGTTGAATTTAATTTAAGTATTGTTGAACGTATTGGAGNTTTTGCTTTAAAATTTACTGTTGGTAAAATATTAGCAATTGTAGGGTCTTCACCTTTTTTTACAAAATTCCATCTAAAATTTTTATATATTCTATTATTTTTTATTGCTGTTTGAATACTGGATTTTTGAAAACCATTATTTTCTGGACTACGTAAAAGATAAATCATACTATCATATATTTTTATTATATTTTTAAAATTATCTGGGTCTATTTTTTGTATTTTTTGCCCCTTAGGCGTTTTACCCTTTATATTTAAATTTATAGTCATATTATAATTAGGATTTTGTGTTTCATTTGTTTTTAATTGTCTATTTTCTATATTAGTTATTGTTTCATTTATAGGTTCACTTATAGGTTCAATTATTGTTTCAATTATTGGTTCAATTATAGGGTCACTTATAGGTTCAATTATTGCTTCAATTATTGGTTCAATTATAGGCTCAATTATTGGTTCAATTATTGTTTCAATTAGTGGTTCAATTATAGGCTCAATTATAGGTTTAATTATAGATTCAATTGTAGAATTAGATAATAATGTATTATTATTTATTATATTTTGATTTTGTTGATAATCTTTAATATTAGTTATTAGACTAGGCAAATTATTATTTAATATTTCTTTTACTGTATTAATATATAACTCATTATTTAATATATTAGATATTAGATTATAATCTAATTTTTGTTTTTCTAAATCTAATTTTTGTTTTTCTAAATCTAATTTTTGTTTTTCTAATAATTGTATTGGTGATAAAAATATAATTTGTGATACATAATGTTTAACAATATTTAATAATTGATTATAATTAAATTCATCATTTAATAATACTATTTCTTGAGGCATATGACCATTAATTGGTTGTCTATGTAAATATTTTTTTATAGTATAATCTGCTAATATACTTTCTTCAACATCTCTAAAATTATCACATTCAAATATTTCTAAAAACATTGAATTACCATACTGTCTATTTAATTGATTATGTCTTGCCAAAGTTTCTTTAGTTGAACCAATTTTTATAAATTTATGTTCTTCAATTTCAGAGATATAAACACATCTTTTACCTTTTGTTTTTTCAATTAATATTTTATGTTTATTTAATTTTAATTCAAGTTTATATTTGTCTTCATTTTTTTTATATTTTTCTTTACTTTGTTTTATTTTTTCATCTTTAATTAATAATTGATTTCGTAATTCTACTGTTTCTTCATTCATAGTGTCATGTAATACTTCTTCAAGTTTTATATAATAATTATGTATTTCATCTGATTTTTTAGTATTTGCCTTTAAACAGAATTTTTTAAATGTATTAATTGTTAATAAAATAGTTTCTTTATTATTACCTCCTCGTTTATTTTGGTTATCTTGTTTTAAGTTTTGCTCCACTCTTTGGTGGAGCAAAATTTCTTTAGTATTTTGCTCCTCTTTTGGGAGGAGCAAAACTTTATAATCTAAATCTAATACAAAATATTTTTCAAGTAATCTTTTAGAATTATCTTTACGTGTAAAACCACACCATTTCCAAATATTATCAAAATCTATTATAAAATCATTATTAGAATTATGATTTAAATAACAATAAAAACTTGAAACAAATAATTGTTGCTCTGAATTAGTAAATTTTTCTTTAACTTTTGTAATTAATTTACTTTGATAATCTTTAGAAAGACATGTAATAGGATTTTTTTCTATAAGTTTAACTATATCTAATGTATCTGTCATTTTTATATTTTACTAATTGTAATTATATGTTATAAATGTATTCTCTTTAAGTTATAAAATGTGTTATTATTTGTGTAAAAAAATACACAATTTTTAACAAATTAAAAAATAAAAAATAAAAAATATAAATAATTTAATACTATTTATTACGAAGAACACATTAAACATTCAGGTTCTTCTTTAACTTCGATATGAATTTGAGTTTCATTTGTATTATGTTGTGTTATATTATTATCTTTATTATCTTTATTATTAGTGTCTTGTTTTGTAGAATTTGATTTTAAATCAACACTAAATTTTTGTGCTGATGTTTTTGCTTGTGAGCGTAAATAATAGATGCCTGTTTTTAACCCTTTTTTCCAAGAATAAAAATGCATAGCATTTAATGTTTTATAAGTTGGATTTTTAACAAATAAATTCATTGATTGTGTTTGGCATACAAATGGGGCTCTATCTGCTGCTAAATCAATAAGTGTTTTTTGTTTCATCTCCCAAACTGTTTTATAAAGGTCTTTTATGTTTTGAGGTATTTCGTCTATGTTTTGAACACTACCATCATTCATAATAATTTTATCTTTCATTGATTGATTCCACATACCTAAGTCAAGTAAATCTTGTACTAAATATTTATTTATAACTACAAATGTGCCTGCTAATGTTTTACGTGTATATATATTATTCGTAAAAGGTTCAATACATTCATTCCAACCTAATATTTGACTTGTTGAAGCAGTAGGCATAAGAGCAATTAAAAGAGAATTACGAATACCGTGTTTTAAAATATCGGCTCTTAATGTATCCCATTCACCTTTCATTTCAGGACTAGGTTCAACATTCCATAAATCAAATTGAAATTTACCTTCTGATATAGGACTACCTACATAGGAAGCGTAAGAACCAGCGTATTGATTTGGTAATTTTAATTCATCATCAATAATAAAATGAGTTGCTTTTAATTCTTGTAGTCTTGCCTTATCTTCTTGAGACAATTCAGTTGGATTTTCAGAGGTTCCAGAACCTAATTTAATAATACGTTTATATTCTTGGACGTATTTCTTTCTTTTACGGGCAATTTCCATACTACATTCTAAAGCAGCAAAATACATATTTTCAAATATCTTACGATTTATGACTCTGGCTTCATCACTATCAAATGGTATTTTTAACATAGCAAGAAGGTCCACCAGTCCTTGACATCCAATTCCTTGGGGTCTATTTTTCCTATTACTATACTCGGCTTCCTTCACTGGATAATAATTATAATCTATAATTTTATTTATATTACGAACAACTTGTTTAACAACTTCTCTTAATTTTTCATAATTAAAAAAAAGATTACCTTCTTTATTTGTTTCTATCATTTTAGGTAAAGCAATACTTGCTAAATTACATACAGCAATTTCATCTCGTGATGTATACTCGCATATTTCGTGACAAAGATTACTGCTTTGTATAGTTCCTAAATTCTTTTGATTATTTTTAATATTAACAGCATCTTTAAAACCAATATAAGGTGTTCCTGTTTCCATTTGTGATGTAAGTATGGCTTCCCATACTGTTCTTGCTTTTAAAACTTTAATATAGCGCCCTTCTTTTTCATATTGTGTATAAAGTTTTTCAAATTCGTCTCCATAAGTTAAATATAGATTGGGGCATTGGTCGGGGCACATAAAAGACCAATCGGCGTCTTCTTCTACACGTTTCATAAATAAATCAGGTATCCACATAGCATAAAATAAATCGCGGGCACGTTCTTCTTCAATACCAGTATTTAATTTTAATTTTAAAAAGTCTAATACATCAGAATGCCACGGTTCTAAGTAGCAAGCGATGGAGCCTGCCCTTTTACCGCCACCATTATGTGCTATACCTAAATGAGCAACAGTATAATCGTGGGGAGTATCAATTTCAAAATCATGAACTGTTCCTTCATATTGTATTTTTTTAATAGTTTCTATACGTGAATAAATATAATTATTATGACACAAAAATGTATCATTATCATTATTTGTAATATTAGAACTTATATTGGGAACTATGTCATTTAATTCATTAATATAAGGTATTTTAATACCATATATTATTAATTCATTACTAATTTTTTCATAACCTGAACTTAATGCTCCTAAACGTAATAACATATATCTTAATGCTTCAATAATAGAATAAGATGGCATTTCAATACTTATTTCTTTTTCTGCAATACAACCATCAGTTTTAATTAAACCTTTAATAATTTGTTTTATTTTATTTAATGGTAAATGTAGAAATTGTGGGTCAAACCTTTTAATTTTATTATTATCATATAGTTGAGATTGTAAAAATTTAAAACCTGGATTAGCAGTAGACCATTTTAAATATACACGTTTAGTTGATTCATCATCTATGTAAGAATTTACTTTTATACCTCTATCTTGTAAATAAGATGTTACAAAAGTAATAATATCATTTTTAGTTCTATTATTTAAAGATACACCAGAAACAGACTTTGAAATATAACCATCTCTAAGTAAAATACCATACATATAACAATCATCTTCTGAAATATTTTGTATATCTAATTCATACATTGGTTTTGGAAAGACTAAAAAATCATCTATTTGTAATTCATTTGCATCGTAAAACTCTGGTTTTATTATATTTGTATCTAATCTATTACATATTGTATTAAAATTTAACCCTTTAGTTTGTTCTTTTAAAGCCATTATTTGATGTTCTCCTGTTACTTTTATTGGATATATTGCGTGTTTAATTTGTATTTCTAACATTTCACCACTATATTCATGACGAACAGGTAAATTTACATTAGCATATGACCCATTACTTGTTAACACTTTTTCTCCAATAGCAATATCTTCAATAGCCTTAGGACCATTTAATGTATAAACGATTGTTTCTGGTGTAAAACATTGGTCAACGTAGCGTGCGGTTTCATTAAATACTTTAAGCATAGGAACAATACCATTACTAATGCCATTGGTGCCTCTTATACGACTACCTTTCCCTCTAATTTTATGAAAAGCAACACCAATACCACCAGCACATTTACTAATTTTAGCACAATCTTTAATTGTTTTATAAATACCGTCAATACTATCTTCATCTACAGTAAGTAAAAAACAACTTGATGCTTGTTCTCGTTGAGTTCCCATATTAAATAAAGTTGGCGTTGCGTGTGTAAAATAACCTTCTGACATTAATTTATAAGATTTTAGTGCTTCTTTAATATCATCTTTATGTATACTTAAAGCAACACGCATTAATAAATGTTGTGGGCGTTCAATAATTTTACCATTAATTCTCATTAAATAAGCACGCTCTAATGTTTTAAAACCAAAATAATCATAATTAAAATCTTTTTCATAATCTAGAGTAGCATTTATTTTATTTTTATGTTCCATTACCATATCATATAAACGTTTATTAATAAGAGGACAGTGTTCTCCTAAAACATCTTTGTTGTCCCATAATACTTGTATAACTTCACTATAACTTGGACTTGTATTTTTATTATGATTACTAATACTAATACGTGATGCTAATTT
>JGI20154J14316_10002616_pt1 | contig 15044 bp, 16 predicted proteins | sample COG_04_FD_14316 | JGI IMG/M metagenome (IMG submission 14316) | reverse complement strand
GGTGTAGGCAGAGAAAGCGTTTTGGCAACATAAAAGGGCCGTGAGTGGCAAAGACTGGGCGTCTCAAGGTGATTGACTGAGAACGCGACCATTCATTAAACGCGACCATTCATTAGATGAAGCGGGCCAGCACGCAGCAAGTGCTCAAATGCTTAAGAGAACGCCGTGGCCGACATGACTGGAGACCCAATAAAGTGAAGCTGACAGCAAAAGGGCGATATGCGGTTACTGCGATGGTGGATTTGGCCGTTTATGGCGACCATGGCCCAATTTCTTTGAGTGAAATCTCCGAACGGCAGTCGATCAGTCAGCCATATCTCGAGCAGTTGTTTGCAAAGTTAAAGGCAAATCATCTGGTTCTGAGTGTTCGCGGGCCCGGGGGTGGATACCGATTGGGTCGAGATAGCCAAGATATTGATGTCGCGGATATCGTCGCCTCAGTGGATGAGTCAGTGGATGCAACCCGATGTGGTGGCAAAGCGGATTGTCAGGGCGGCGAGATGTGTTTGACACACGAGCTATGGTCGGATCTAAGCGATCAGATCCATCGGTTTTTAAAAGGGGTTAACTTGGCGAGTCTTGTTCAAAAGAATCAGGTCCGTGCGATTGCCACCAAGCAAACACTGGATCAATACGACCAGATCGGAATCCAAGCCGTACAACTAACGGATTAATGAAGTCGAGGAAACAATGAAAGCACCGGTTTATTTTGATTATGCAGCGACCACGCCAGTTGACCCTAGAGTCGCTCAAAAAATGAGCGAATGCCTGATGACGGAAGGGAACTTCGGTAACCCTGCTAGCCGCTCGCATAAGTTTGGTTGGGAAGCAGAAGAAGCGGTTGAGCTCGCACGCAAGCAGGTCGCAGATCTGCTTAATTGTGATCCTCGAGAGATTGTTTGGACCTCGGGGGCAACCGAGTCCGATAACCTTGCAATAAAAGGTATCGCTCAGTTCTACAAAGGCAAAGGCAAGCACCTTATTACCTCAAAAATTGAGCATAAGGCGGTTTTAGATACGTGCCGTCATCTTGAGCGGGATGGGTATGAGGTCACCTACCTTGAGCCGGGCGAAGATGGCCTGATTACACCCCAGCAGGTGGCAGATGCGATTCGTGAGGACACGACCTTGGTGTCGGTTATGCACGTTAATAACGAAATCGGTGTGATTAATGATATTGCGGGCATCGGTGAGGTCTGCCGAGCGGCCAAAGTGTTTTATCATGTGGACGCGGCGCAAAGCGCAGGCAAGATCCCGGTCGACTTAGAGGCGCTGAAAGTTGATTTAATGTCCCTGTCAGCACACAAAATGTACGGACCCAAAGGCGTTGGCGTTTTGTATGTCAGACGAAAGCCAAGAGTGCGTTTGGAGGCCCAGATGCATGGTGGCGGCCATGAGCGCGGTATGCGGTCCGGTACCTTGGCAACGCACCAATTGGTGGGAATGGGCGAATGTTGCAGAATTGCTCAGCTGGAGATGGCGACTGAGGCTGCCAGAACCCTTGCGTTGCGCGAGCGTCTTCGGCAGGGTTTTGACGATATGGAAGAGGTTTATGTCAACGGCGATTTAAATGCCCATGTCCCTGGTATCATTAATATTAGTTTCAATTATGTTGAGGGCGAGTCGCTCATTATGTCGCTGCCTGAAATTGCGCTGTCGAGTGGGTCAGCCTGTACGTCAGCAAGCCTTGAGCCATCCTATGTTTTAAGGGCTCTTGGCATGAATGATGAGTTGGCGCATAGTTCGCTACGTTTTTCTGTTGGACGGTTTACGACAGAGGAAGATGTGGACGGCGCGATCGAGCAGGTTCGGCATGCGGTTGAAAAATTACGGGAATTATCGCCACTTTGGGACATGTACAAGGACGGCGTAGATCTAGACAGTATAGAATGGGCGGCGCACTAGCGCGAAATACAGCGAGTTAACGGAGCAGTCAAAATGGCTTATAGCGACCAGGTAATGGATCATTATCAGAATCCTAGAAATGTTGGTAAATTCGACGATCAGGATGACCAAATTGGAACCGGTATGGTGGGTGCGCCGGCCTGTGGTGATGTGATGCGACTTCAAATTAAGGTCAATGATGAGGGCATCATTGAGGACGCAAAATTTAAGACCTACGGATGCGGGTCAGCGATTGCCTCGAGCTCATTACTAACCGAATGGGTTAAGGGACGAACCCTTGATGACGCGGCGCAGATCAAGAACACCGAAATTGCTGAAGAGTTGGCGCTGCCGCCAGTCAAGATCCATTGTTCGGTGCTTGCCGAGGATGCGATTAAAGCAGCCGTAGAAGACTATCGGAAGAAACTAGCGGCACAGGTGTAGATCGCGACCGGTCAGAGCGATTCTAGGGGTTTTTATGAATATTAGTTTGACAGATACGGCGGCGCGCCATGTCCATGGTTTTCTTCAGAGCCGTGGGCGTGGGCTTGGAATTCGTCTAGCGGTCAAAACCACGGGCTGCTCCGGACTCATGTACGTGATCGAGCCGGTCGACCAGCCTGCCGAAGAAGATGTGAGTTTCGAGACTCAAGGCGTGAAAGTCTTTATAGATCCTAAGAGCTTGATCTATGTTGACGGCACCGAAATGGATTACGTGAAGCAAGGCTTGAACGAGGGCTTTGAGTTTCGAAATCCCAATGTCAAAGGTGAGTGCGGCTGCGGCGAAAGCTTTACCGTTTAGCTGAGTAGGCCTTTTGAATTTTAGCCAAAATTTCTTTGAAATATTTCAAATCGATGTTGCGTTTGATCTTGATGGGCCAGACCTCAGCGCGCGTTATCAAGCGCTTCAAAGGCGAGTGCACCCTGACCGATATGCGGGCCAAGGAGATCAGGCAGAACGATTGGCAACCCAGTGGGCAACCCAAGTCAATGAAGCGTACGCGACCTTATCAGAGCCCCTAGCCCGCGCTAGCTACTTGCTCGATCTTCAAGGGGTGGTGCTGGCTCAGAATCCAACGCTGGATCCGGCATTCTTATTTGAGCAAATCGAGCTTCGCGAATCTTTGGATGAGATCCGGCAGTCAGGGTCTCTAACCCGGGCTGAGGCGTTTATACAAGCGCTTGCCGAAAAACAAAACGCTGAAGCAAAAGCGTTTAATGATTATTTCAAGGCCTCCGCGCTGTCTGAGGCCACGATCTGCGTGTACCGCATGCAATTTTTAAGCAAGCTTTCACAGGGCGCTAAAGCCCTCGAAGAAGAATTACTGGGTTATTAGTATGGCGTTAATTCAAATTACAGAACCCGGACAAGCGCTTGATCCCCATCAGCGGAAGCGGGCAGCCGGGATCGATCTCGGGACCACCAATTCTTTGATTGCGTCGGTTCGGTCGGGGCAAGTGCAGGTGTTAAAAGATTTGTCTGGCGTCAGTATGTTGCCCAGTGTGGTGCATTATTCCGGCTCGGACGTAACGGTTGGCACTGAGGCGTTGCCTTTTTCTGCCTCGGAGCCCTTTAATACCATTGCCTCGGCAAAACGGTTACTAGGGCGAGGCCGGGCCGACCTGGACGGCATTGCCGCGGAGCAGCGCTATGACTTTGCGCCGGATGACGGGGGCATGGTGCGTCTGCAAACGGCCGCTGGCGTGATGAGTCCGGTCCAAGTCTCAGCGGAAATATTAAAAGTGTTATCGGATCGGGGGGCCGCAACCCTTGGCGGGCCGCTCGATGGCGTGGTCATTACTGTGCCGGCCTATTTTGATGACGCGCAGCGTCAAGCCACTCGGGATGCGGCCGCCATTGCTGGGCTGAATGTCCTTCGGCTGTTGAACGAGCCCACTGCGGCGGCGGTGGCCTACGGACTCGATAGTGGAGATGAAGGCCTTGTTGTGATCTTTGATCTGGGGGGTGGGACCTTTGACGTGTCGTTGCTGCGATTGTCTCGTGGCGTGTTTGAGGTACTCGCAACCGGTGGTAATTCTGGCTTAGGCGGTGATGACTTTGATGAGCTCGTCGCCAAACTGGTGCTTGAAAAAGCCCACTCCAAGGGCGATCTCGACGCCTCTTCGCGTCGGCAGTTGATGACAGAGGCCCGCCGGGTTAAAGAATTGCTGTCGAGTCAAAGCGAGGTTGATGTCACGCTTGCCTTGTCGAGCTTGCAATGGCAAGGATCCATCCAGCTTGCAGAATTTGAGGCCAAGATTGCTGGGTTGGTTGAAGAAACCATCAAAGCCGCAAGACGCGTCTTAAGGGATGCAGAGGTTACGCCGACCGAGATCAACCAAGTTGTTTTGGTCGGCGGCTCAACGCGAGTGCCCTTGGTCCGGTCGGCGGTTGAGGCTTTCTTTGGCCGCGCCCCGCTGACTGAAATAGACCCGGATCGCGTGGTAGCCTTGGGCGCGGCATTGCAGGCGGACGTCTTGGTGGGTAATAAGCCGGATGACGAGATGCTCTTGCTGGACGTCCTGCCTTTGTCTTTGGGGCTCGAAACCATGGGCGGGTTGGTTGAAAAAGTCATCAGCCGAAATACGCCGATCCCGGTTCAGCGCGCGCAAGAATTTACGACTTACAAAGATGGCCAAACGGCGATGCTAATCCACGTTCTACAAGGCGAGCGGGAACAGGTCGCGGATTGTCGATCGCTCGCGCAATTCGAATTAAGAGGGATTCCGCCAATGGTTGCCGGGGCGGCCAAAATACAAGTCGTGTTTCAGGTCGACGCCGATGGGCTCTTGTCGGTTTCAGCGTCGGAACTGGCCACCGGTGTTTCAGCTGCGATTACCGTCAAGCCTTCTTATGGTCTGTCCGACACAGAAGTGACCGATATGCTCAAAGCATCGTTTGCGTATGCTAAGGAAGATGCAGCGGCGCGGATGTTGCTCGAAGCAAGAGTTGACGGTCAGCGACTCATNGATGCGCTTAGTGCGGCGATGCAGCAAGACGGTCCTGCGCTTTTATCNCCAGACGAAACGCAAACCNTGCAGCTTGGCATCCAGGCNCTCGAGGCAGCCCTTGCTGGCGATCAGGTTCAATTGATTTCAGCAGAAACTCAGAACCTGTCTCAGGCGAGTGATGATTTTGCCGCGAAACGAATGGATCAGGAGGTCCGCAAGGCTTTAACGGGGCAGTCCCTCGATGGGGTTTTGGGCCAAAATCAAGTCACAGCCGATGAGGCTCACTAGAACAAACAGGAATAGAGGATGCCAAAGGTCGTAATTTTACCGCATATCGAACGCTGCCCAGACGGCGCGGTGCTCGACATTGCCCCGGGTGAGGTCCTCATCGATGCGGCTTTAGCGCACGGGATTAAAATCGAGCATGCTTGTGAGATGGCGTGCGCGTGTACGACTTGTCATGTGATTGTTCGGGAAGGATTTGATTCCCTGGAACCATCGGATGACTTAGAAGACGATCTGTTGGATAAAGCGTGGGGCTTGGAGCCGGATTCTCGGTTAAGTTGTCAGTTCGTCGTGGCAGATGAGGATTTGGTCATAGAGATTCCTCGGTATACCATCAATCAAGTCTCAGAGAGTCAGTAGCCTTGTGATGAAATGGACGGACAGCCTTGAAATTGCCCTTGCGTTGATTGACGCGCATCCAACCGTTGATCCGTTAACGATTCGGTTCACAGATCTGAAAGCTTGGGTTGAAGCGCTGCCAGAATTTGACGATCAGTCAGACCGGTGCGGCGAGAGAATCTTAGAAGCAATTCAAATGACCTGGATTGATGAGGCCGACTAGGGTGAATTAGGACGGTAATTCACTATTTTGCTGGGTTAATCGCGCGTATAATACGGCGCCTCAAAAACAGTAATTTATCAGTGGAGTTGTCATGGCCTTAGAACGCACTTTTTCTATCATTAAACCTGACGCAGTGGCTAAAAATGCCATCGGTCAAATTGTCGGACGATTCGAAGCGAATGGTCTGCAGATCGTTGCGCAACGAATGGAGCATCTCACCGAAGAGAAGGCCAAAGGTTTTTATGCCGAGCATGATGGCAAAGGATTCTTTAACGATCTGGTTGCGTTCATGACCTCAGGGCCGGTTGTTCTCCAAGTTTTGGAGGGCGAGAACGCGATTTTAAAAAACCGCGAGTTAATGGGCGCCACCAATCCTCAGGAAGCGGCCGCTGGCACCATTCGAGCAGATTTCGCACAAAGCATTGATGCCAACGCGGTTCATGGCAGTGATGCGCCTGAGTCTGCTGCTCGGGAAATAGCCTATTTCTTTACCCCTGAGCAACTCTGCAACAGATGAATCAGTTAACGCCAGAAAAAATTGATCTACTGGGCTTGAGTCAGGCCCAGATGACATCGGTTTTGGCTGGCTTGGGTGAAAAGCCTTACCGGACAGCTCAGGTAATGAAATGGTTGCATCATCGGTCGGTTATGAAGATCGATGACATGACGGATATCAGTAAAAAGTTGCGAACGGAGTTCGAGGCAGGCGCTGAAATTCATGAGCCTGAGGTTCTGTCCGAAAAGGTGTCGCGGGACGGCACGCGAAAGTGGTTAATGCGATCGCGATCCGGCAGCGCCATTGAAACGGTGTTTATCCCGGAAGGCAATCGCGGCACGCTCTGCGTTTCATCCCAGGTGGGGTGCATCTTAGATTGTAAGTTTTGCTCCACCGGTAAGCAGGGCTTTAACTCTAATTTGACCGCGGGCGAAATTGTCGGTCAGTTGCGGATGGCAGAGCGGCGGTTGCGGGCCGAATTTGAGGATCGCAATCGGGTCGTGACCAACGTCGTACTGATGGGCATGGGCGAGCCGCTTCTCAATATCGATCAAGTGATTCCGGCAGTGTCGGTCATGATGGATGACTTGGGCTATGGCATTTCGAAGCGCAAGGTCACGATTTCAACGGCCGGCGTCGTCCCAGGCATTCTCAGACTAAAAGAAACGACGGATGCCTCATTAGCGATCTCGTTGCACGCACCCAATGATGCCCTTCGAGACCAGCTGGTGCCGATTAATCGAAAATACCCCATCGCGATGTTGCTGGATGCCTGCCGGGATTATGCCGAGAATTTAGGCGAGAAGCGGACGATTACGATTGAGTACACGTTGCTTGATGGCGTCAATGATCAGGCCGAGCAGGTTCGCGAGCTTGCGGTTCTGCTTAAGCATTTCCCTTGCAAAATCAACTTAATCCCGTTTAACCCTTATCCAGGGACGACCTTTAAGAGACCATCCGCTGCCAGTGTCAGATACTTTCAAGACTATTTGGTTGGCAAGGGCTTCTCAACCATGGTGCGGACCACCCGTGGCGATGATATTGATGCAGCGTGTGGTCAGCTTGCGGGCCAGGTGGTGGATCGCACCTCCCGCAGCGCGCGGTACCAACGCATCGCCTTGCAGGCGGCAGCCGAATGAGAGCGGTCGCACTCGCTCTGGTGCTTTTAATCGTGATGGGCTGTACCGCTCAGAATCGGGGCGGCGCGGCAGTCGATCAAAATGAGGTTGCGGCGCGAGCCATTGAGCTAGGGACGGCTTATCTGCGGCAGGGTGATTATGGCCGAGCTAAAGATAACTTAATGAAAGCGCTGGCGATTGATGATCAATCGGCGCCGGCTCATCATACATTAGCGATTGTGTTCCAGCAGGAGCGCGAGTTTGAACTCGCGGAGTCGTATTTCAAGCGGGCAATTGCGCTCGCCCCAGACATGATCGCGGCGCGCAATAACTTTGGCGGTTTTTTATATGCTCAGGGTCGTCCCGGTGAAGCGGTTGAGCAGCTGACCATTGCAACCGAAGATCGCTTTTACGAGCTTAGGCCTCAAGCCTTTGAGAANTTGGCCGTGGCATACCTCGCGCTGGACGACCGACGTGCTGCCCGCGAGGCCTTTGAACGTGCCGAGGCGCTGAANCCTNGATTACCCAGAACCTTGCTTGAGCTAACGCTAGCTGCATCTAGAGGATCAAAATTATACGGCAGCAAAAGCNCTATATTTAAGACATCGAGCGATCGCGTCGGAATCAGCGAGAAGCTTGTCCGCGTGCGCAAAAATTTATGCCATTTTTTTAGATGCGGCTGAGCGCAGCCGATGCACCGCTGATTTAATTCGAATCTATCCAACCTCGATGGAAGCTTTAGAGTTAGTCAAGGGTACCCAAGGAGGGGTGGATGGGCGTTGAGGAAATGGGCGAGGCCAGTACGTTGACAGTCTCTGATCAGTTAAGACAAGCCAGAGAAGCCGCTGGCATGACCCAAGCGGCGGTTGCCGAGCAGTTGTTTTTGACCGAGACGTTCATTCGGTATATGGATGCGGGTGAGTTTCATCGCCTGCCGAAGCAAGCGTTTGTTCGGGGTTACCTGCGCAGTTATGCGCGGGTTGTGGGTCTTGATGGCGGTCAGTTAGTGCAATTATATGACGAGGCATTTCGGGAAACGCTGCCAGACACCCCCGCGGATGTTGCTGTCAGTGTGAAAGAAAATCGATTCTCTGGACCTGTTGTGCTCACCGGTGTCATCGGGATGGGGATTGTTTTGATTTTGGTGCTCTTGGTGTGGCTGCTGACGTCGGACGATGATCGGGCAGACGTCGGCGCGATGACGCCCGCGGCAGTCGGCCCTGCCCTAATTACTGAGCCGAGTGCCGGAATAATGGCGGGTGCGCTGCCGGACCCCGCCAACACGGAAACCGCGCCTTTAGAATCAGTGACGCCAGACAAAATCTTTGACCAAGCGCCGCTTTCCGGACTTGATGCACCAGCACCAGCTTTGGCGGATCTTGAGCGGACAACGGACGTTGTAGCACGAGAAAACCAGAGCACTAAAGCTGAAAACACACCGTCGGGAAGGATTAGCCAAGACCTAGATCCATTGGTTTTTGAGGCGGCAGCGTCTGATCCTGAACCCTTAGCGTCGAGTGGCAGTATTGCTGATGGATTGGTCGATCAACCGGAAGCCCTGAAGAACTGAGCGATCAGCGCCAAGCCAATTTTAAACTTGATATGGGCGAGGGCTCTCAGAACAAGTCGAAATTTGGCGAGAAAATCGACTCGATGGACGTCAAATCCGAGTGGACGCGGGTGGCTCGGATGAATTAAAAGCGACCCTTGTTGGTGAATGTTGGATTGAAGTCCAGGATAGCCAAAACGAATTGATTTACGGTGATCTTAATCGCGCCGGCGATGTCCTAGTCCTCAATGGGCGTGCGCCCTTAACGGTCTTGCTCGGCAATGCGCCGATGGCGCGTTTAGAGTTTAATGGCCGAGCGATTGATCTTGATTCAGCAACAACACGAGACGCGATCGCTCGATTGACCTTAACGAATTAGGAGTAACGTGATGCACCAAGATTCTAAGATAGTGCGACGGGTATCCAAGCAGATCATGGTGGGGGCTGTGCCGGTTGGGGGCGATGCGCCGATTGCAGTTCAAAGTATGACCAATACCAATACGCTCGATGTTGCGGCAACGGTGGCTCAGATTCGACGTCTTGAAGTCGCCGGTGCCGATATTGTTCGGGTCTCGGTACCCAGTATGGACGCGGCAGAAGCATTCGGAAAAATTCGAGCCCAAGTCGATGTGCCGTTAGTGTCCGATATTCACTTTGATTACAAGATTGCACTCAAGGTTGCCGCGTTAGGGGTAGATTGTTTGCGGATTAATCCTGGCAATATCGGTAGTCCGGATCGCGTTCGGGCGGTGGTAAGTGCCTGTAAAGATCAAGGCATTCCGATTCGGATCGGCGTTAATGCGGGTTCCTTAGGCAAGGACTTAATGCGCAAGTATAAAGAGCCAAATGCCACAGCGATGGTCGAGTCAGCGTTGCGCAATATTGAGATGCTGGATGCCGAAAATTTTGATCAGTTCAAGCTGAGCTTGAAGGCCTCTGATATTTTTATGACGATCGAGGCGTATCAGCGTATTGCGGGTCAAATCGATCAACCGTTGCACTTAGGTATTACTGAAGCGGGCGCCCTACGTTCGGGTACGGTGAAGAGCGCAGCCGGGCTGGGCTTTTTACTGATGGCGGGCATAGGCGATACAATTCGCGTGTCGTTGGCGGCGGACCCGGTTGAGGAAGTAAAGGTTGGGTTTGATTTGCTGAAGAGCCTGCATCTGCGCAGTAAGGGCATTCACTTTGTGGCGTGTCCGAGTTGCTCTCGTCAGAACTTTGATGTCATTTCAACCGTGAATGAGCTGGAACGACGGGTGGAAGACATTACAACGCCCCTCGATGTCGCGATTATTGGCTGTATCGTGAATGGACCGGGTGAGGCAAAAGAGGCCGACATTGGTCTGACAGGCGCGACCCCAAACAATTTGATCTATCGTGATGGTGCGCCCAGTCAAAAAGTGACCAATGAGCATTTAATTGATGATCTCGAGGCGATGATTCGACGGCGTGTGGCCGAAAAAATTGCAGCCGAGGCGGCCGAAAATGTTGAATTAACATCAAACTGAGTGGAAGTGTGTCGTGAGTAACGCAATGAAAGCCATTCGAGGGATGCAGGATCTGCTACCCGAAAAAAAAGCGCGATTCCGTTTGATCGAAGATCAGGCGAGAAGGGTTTTAGCGGGTTATGGTTATCAGGAAGTCGGCTTGCCGATACTGGAAAGCACCAGTTTGTTCAGTCGTTTGGTTGGCGCAAGTACAGACATCGTCGAAAAAGAAATGTACACCTTCAATGATCGCAACGAAGAGAGTCTGACGCTGCGACCGGAAGGCACCGCTGGCTTGGTTCGCTTTGTGAATGAGCATGGTCTGGCGTTTAATCAAACCCAAAGGCTTTGGTACACGGGGCCGATGTTTCGTTATGAGCGACCTCAGAAAGGCCGCTACCGGCAGTTTGACCAGATTGGGGTTGAGTGTATCGGGATGGAAGGTCCTGATATCGATGCTGAGTTACTGCTGCTTTCGGCCCGGCTTTGGTCGGTTTTAGGCTTATCGAGCTCGGTAACCCTTGAACTCAATTCAATCGGTGATGCTGCAAGCAGGCAAGCCTTTAGCGCGGCTTTAGTGGATTATTTAACGCGTTATAAATCGGATTTAGACGAGGATAGTCTTCGTCGACTGACGACGAATCCGATGCGCATTTTAGACACCAAAGTCCCGACAACACAGGCGCTTTTGGTAGACGCACCGGTCCTCAGCGACTTTATTGACGCGGCGTCTCGAAAGCATTTTGATGGCCTGTGTGCGATACTGGACGCCGCCGGGCAGCCCTATCGGATTAATCCAAGCATCGTGCGCGGTTTGGACTATTACAACCGTACGGTGTTCGAGTGGGTCACGGATGAATTGGGTGCCCAAGGTACAATTTGTGGTGGTGGTCGCTACGACGGATTAGTGGCGCAGTTAGGGGGTAAACCCACGCCCTGCGTTGGCTTTGCGTTGGGTTTAGATCGGCTCGCGCTGATGCTTGAGGGTCAAGCGGTGCAAGGGCCTTCGATCAATATTTATGGTGTTTCTGTTGGAGACGACGCGCGGGGCAAGATGCTGGTCCTGGCAGAGCAAGTGCGGACGCAACTCGGTCTTTCGATTCAGGTTCATGCCGGTGCTGGAAAGCTCAAGGCGCAAATGAAGAAAGCCGATGCGTCTGGGGCAGAGATTGCGCTCATTGTTGCAGAGGACGAGCTTGCGCAGGATGCGGTGAGTGTTCGTGAATTACGGGGTGAAGGGGGGCAGGCATTGGTTCAAATGTCGGCTTTGATTGAACAGTTGCAGCAGCGTTTCAAGCAGTAAGCAGCAATTAGCAAACAGTAAAGTACTTGGTACAGGAGTAGGCACGTGGCGCTGGATACGAGCGAAGAAGAGCAGATCGAGAAAATACAGACTTTTTTACGTCAGAACGGTTGGTTTTTAGCCATTGGCTTGGTGCTTGTTCTGGGCGGTAACTTTGGATTCAGATCTTGGGAAGACCAAAAGCAGGCAGCAGCTGAGGCTGCGAGTGATGCGTTTACGACGTTCCAAGCTGCGGCGCGTGAAGGCAAAACGGACGATGATAAACGAGCCGCCGCGATGGACTTAGGAGACGCCTTTATTGCGAATCATCCGGGAACGGATTATGCGGTCTTAGCGGGGCTGCAGATTGCAAAGCTGCATTTTAGTGCAGGCAATCTAAGTGAGGCAGAAGCGGCCTTGCGAGCAATAACGGCCGCGGCGAGCTCGCAATTGGCGCCTTTGGTACAGATTCGATTGGCGCGACTTTTGGGCGCTCAGGACCGGCCTGAGGAGGGTTTGACCGTGTTGGCTGAACCGCTCGAATGGGCTGGCTTTATGGCAGCGCGACATGAGGTCGAAGGCGATTTGTTGTATCAACTCGATCGACTCGACGAGGCAAGGCAAGCCTATCAGCTGGCGGTTAACACAGCGGGTGAAGAGGGCTTACCGGGTTTAACGATGAAGGTTGAAGATTTGACGTTTGCAACCGCGAGCATGGATCCAGCGATATCAGATGAAAGCAGCAACAACGAAGCCGCATTCGGTCGAAGCGCCGGCAGCTGGTCCCGACGCATCGGCAGATGGGACGCAAGCAGATTCAAAGGACAATGGATGATGATCTGGCGAATGTTGCCTTATAGCCTGTTATTGCTCGGTCTAGTGAGCGGTTGCAGTTGGTTTGACGGCAAAGATGAAGACGTCATCAAGCCAGCCGCGCTCAAGAAAATCCAGTCAGAGGTGACTTTCTCTGCCCTGTGGACCGCGCGAGTGGGTGCGGGTGCTGCGGATAAAGCGATCAAGCTTGAGCCTGCATTAAGTGGCAATCGCATTTTTGCGGCCTCTGCTGATGGTACGATTTTGGCCGTTCAGGCAGATACCGGCAATAAGGTTTGGTCTCGGGATGTTCGAGATCTCTACGCCGAGGCTGATGTTGATCACGCTTTTGCGAAAGATGTCGATGTCATCACTGGCGGCGTTGGCGCGGGCAACGATATTGTGCTGGTTGGAACCTCTGCGGGAGAAGTGTTGGCCCTCTATCAGAGTGACGGCTCGATCGCGTGGCGCGCTGAAGTGTCAAGCGAAGTGCTCGCGCCACCACAGATCCTCAATCAACTGGTTGTTGCCCAAGCCATCGATGGCAGCGTGACGGGGTTGGATGCGTTTACCGGCGAGCAGCGTTGGCGGTTTAGTACCTCGTTACCGGCATTGACCCTGCGCGGCACGGCAACCCCAATCCTTCGTGATGATGTTGTGATTGCCGGGTTTGCCAATGGGCGTGTAGCCTTGATTGATCCTGATCGCGGGGTCGCCGCGATCGATGAACGCGTCGCGGCGGCTAAAGGGCGTTCCGACTTAGAACGTTTAATTGATATCGACGGCAAGATGGTCTTTCAAAGTGGCAGGCTTTATGTCGCAAGTTATCAAGGCAGAATCCTCGCCATTGATTTAAATGCCGGACGCCCGCTCTGGTCCGAAGAGGCGTCGACAACCGTTGGCTTGGGTGCAGGCTTTGGTAATGTGTATTTAGCGTCCGTCAGTGATCAGATTACGGCTTTTGACATGGATAATGGCCGAATCCAGTGGGAGTTGGATGACCTTCTCAATCGAGACCTCACGACACCGATCGCGATTGGCAGCTACTTGGCAGTTGGCGACTTTGAAGGCTATGTTCATTTGATTGCACAATCCGATGGCCGGTTTGTGGGGCGTCGTCGCGTTGATACCAAAGGGCTTTATACCCCGGCGCTCGCCGATGGTAACCGGCTCTATGTTATGGGCAATAGCGGACGCCTTTCGGCTTTCGAGATTCAGTAGCGTATTTGATGCTCCCCGTTATCGCCCTAGTCGGCCGCCCGAACGTTGGGAAATCCACGCTTTTTAATCGAGTGACCAAAACCCGAGACGCTTTGGTTGCCAGCATCCCAGGATTAACCCGGGACCGGCAGTACGGACGGGGTGTCATGGGGGATTTCGATTACTTGGTGATCGATACCGGAGGGTTGTCCGGCGACGAGCAGGGCATTGATAAGCCCATGGCCGAGCAGTCCCGAGCGGCCATCAGCGAAGCAGATCTTGTCTTATTTTTGGTTGATGCTAAGTCCGGACGCCTGCCTGGAGATCATGATATTGCGCGCCTGCTGCGTACTCAGAATAAACCGGTCGTTTTGGTAGCCAATAAAATCGATGGTCAGAACAGCGACTACATCGAGGGCGAATTCGCTGAGCTGGGATTTGGGGGCTGTGAACTGATTTCGGCCTCCAATGGTCATGGCGTGTCTTACCTAATGTCTGAAGTTGTACTCGCGCGTCTGCCCGTCAAGGAAGGCGATGAGACGGAAGCTGAAGAAGCGCGCGGTATCAAGATGGCGGTGGTCGGACGCCCCAACGTGGGTAAGTCGACCTTGGTCAATCGAATGCTTGGAGAGGACCGGGTCGTCGTCTTTGATCAGGCGGGTACAACGCGGGATAGCATTTACATTCCGTTTGAGCGCGAAGGTCAGGAATACACGATTATCGATACGGCCGGGGTACGGCGGCGAGGCAAAATTTCTGAAGCCGTTGAAAAGTTTTCAGTGATCAAGGCGTTGGACGCCATTGCTGATGCAAACGTTGTGATTTTGATGATCGATGCGCATGAAAACCTCGTCGATCAAGATCTGCATCTGTTGGGACATGTTCTGGAAGCCGGTCGCGCGTTGGTGATTGCGGTTAATAAGTGGGATGGCACCAATCAAGAGCAGAAAGATCATATTAAAAGTGAAATCGAGCGCCGGTTAACCTTCATCGATTTTGCAACAATCCACTTTATCTCGGCGCTCCATGGATCTGGTGTGGGTCATCTGTATAAGTCGGTTCTTAAATCTTATGATTCGGCAACCAAGTCGCTTGCAACCACTAAATTGAACAAAATTTTAGCTGAGGCCTTGGCTGAGTATCAGCCGCCGATGGTTAATGGACGGCGCATCAAACTTCGTTACGCGCACGCAGGCGGCAGTAATCCGCCGATCATTATCGTGCATGGGAATCAAACCGAAGCCGTGCCAGAAGCTTATAAGCGCTATCTGCAGAAGCGGTTCCACAAAGCCTTAGGACTTGAAGGCACGCCGCTCAGGATTGAGTTTAGAACGGGCGATAACCCTTTCAAAGACAAGAAGGTCAAACTCACGGACCGAGAAGTGAGCAAAAAGCGACGCTTGATGAAGGATG
>JGI20154J14316_10002609_pt1 | contig 15065 bp, 12 predicted proteins | sample COG_04_FD_14316 | JGI IMG/M metagenome (IMG submission 14316) | reverse complement strand
AAATGGGTTGATCGGGTGTACTAATATCTACAAAAGCTGTTCCGTCGTTCACTCCCATAAGCGCATATTCCTTTCCGGTTAGTGTGTCGGTCCATCCCCAACTATCATTTCCAGACGAAGCATCCATGGTTTCTAGGGAAACCAAAGCTTGTAAATCATACCCTAAACAAGGATAAACTCCAGCTTGTCCATCAGCGCAGGGAATTAATCCGCTAGGTGGAATCGTTACCAATGGATCTGGCACTGGGATTGGTATTGGGATTGGTTCTTCTATCACAATAGAGGCAGGCTCAATCGGATCCAATGTACAACTAGAAAGGATTGTAAAGGAAGCCAAAAGAAGCTTAATAATTGTTTTCATCGAGGATGATTTTGCTTAAAGATAAGCTATCCAAGAACCCTGCCAAAACTTAGGGATTTATTTCAAGAAACCACTTATTTTTGCAAGATGCTAGAAGATAAAAATATTCCTAAGACACCTATTGCTACTTTGGGTGAGTTTGCACTTATTGAGACAATAACCAAAGACTTTACAATTCATGATCCATCGACACACATCGGGATCGGTGATGACGCAGCTGTTATTCAACATGGAGATGAAGAAACTATAGTTTCAACAGACCTATTAATAGAGGGCGTTCATTTTGACTTGAGTTATATGCCTTTAAAACATTTAGGATATAAAGCCGTAATGGTTAATCTTTCGGATATCTATGCCATGAATGGAACCGCTACGCAAATTACGGTTTCAATTGCTGTTTCAAATCGATTCCCCCTAGAGGCTATTGAAGAGTTATATGCAGGTATTCGTTTGGCATGCAACAATTATAAAGTTGATTTAGTTGGAGGAGATACAACCAGTTCGACCAAAGGTTTAATGCTTTCGGTACTGCAATTGGAAAAGCACCAAAAGAAGAAATTGCCCTGAGAAGTGGAGCTAAAGAAGGTAATCTTGTCGTTGTGACTGGGGATCTTGGTGGAGCTTATATGGGGCTTCAAGTATTGGAACGTGAGAAAGCTGTATTTCAAGTAAACCCACAATCACAACCCGATTTATCGGAATACAGTTACTGTATAGAACGTCAATTGAAACCCGAAGCGCGAACAGACATCAAAGCCCTTTTGAAAGAATTGGATGTGAAACCTTCGGCAATGATTGATGTAAGCGATGGACTTTCATCGGAAATAATCCATCTTTCTAAGGCGTCTAAATTAGGATGTCAGATCTATGAGGATAAAATTCCGATCGATCCTGAGGTTGGTAAAACCTGTGAAGAATTCAATATCAACAATACCACGGCTGCACTCAATGGAGGAGAAGATTACGAATTGTTATTTACCATCGACCAAAGTGATTTTGAAAAGGTGAAAGGACATCCACACCTCAGCATCATAGGGCATATGACTGACGAATCCTCGGGCTACAATATGGTCACTGGATTGGGACAGCAAATCGAATTGACTGCTCAAGGTTGGAATGGTACGCAAACCGAAGAATAGGTTTTAACCTAAAGCTACGTCCAAACACATCATTACAATAAAGCCTCCTATAAAACCAAGAGTTGCTATATCGGTGTATTTGTCTTGTTGTGTTTCCGGAATAACCTCTTCTACCACAACAAAAATCATTGCTCCTGCAGCAAAAGCCAAGGCATAAGGAAGTAAAGGCGTGAAAAAAGTAACAGCGACTGCACCTATTACAGCTGCTACAGGTTCTACTGCTGCTGAAAGTTGTCCGTACCAAAAACTCTTGAAACGACTTAGACCTAAGCGACGCAAAGGCATCGAAACCGCAATACCTTCAGGAAAGTTTTGAATTCCAATTCCAATAGCCAAAACAACAGCTCCTGCAATAGAAGCTTCTGGAATTCCAGCTGCTACACCTCCAAAAAGAACTCCAACGGCTAAGCCTTCGGGAATATTATGCAAGGTTATAGCAAGAACCAACAAGGTTGTTCTGTGCCAAGGAGTTTTAATTCCTTCACTTTCTTTAAAATTAATATGAATGTGAGGCAGTACTTTATCCAAAGCAAAAATAAACAAGGCGCCTAAACCAAATCCAATGGCAGCAGGCATCACTTTTACAAAACCTTCCCCCGGACTCATTGCAATTCCCGGTGCCAAAAGACTCCAAAAACTTGCAGCAACCATTACACCTCCTGTAAAACCAAGCATTCCATCGAGAACAGCTCGATTCATACTTTTGAAAAAGAAAACAAACGAAGCTCCAAATGCAGTTAATCCCCAAGTAAAAATAGTAGCATATAGCGCCCCTAAAACAGGATCTGTATTTTCAAAAAAAGCAATTATTGTTTCCATTTATCCAAGGCTTTTATAAATCTTTTGCAAATTTAATCAAAATACGGTTAGTAGCTATCCCCATTTCCAATTCAAATCTTTAATTTTAGAGAATCTATGGAGAACAAAAACCATTTTGACTATATTATTTGTGGAGGAGGTGCTTCGGGTTTAATGCTTGCTCAAGCGCTCAGTAATGACTCCTACTTTGACCACAAAAAAATATTGATCCTTGAAAAGGAAGCAAAAAATAGTAATGATCGCACCTGGTGTTTTTGGGAAGAAAAAAATTCTGCTTGGGATTCAATCATACACAAACAGTGGGATATTGCAGAATTCAAAGCTTCGGGTTTTTCAAAAGAAATAGCCCTCGATCCCTTTCAATATAAAATGATTCGAAGTGTCGATTTCTACAAAAAAATTAAATCGGAACTTGCTTCAAAACCAAATATTACCACCCTAAAAGAGGAAGTAATCTCCATCGACGACCAAAAAAATAAGGTTACCGTTTTAGGAAAAAATGAGCAATACCATGGACAAAAAGTTTTTTCTAGTATTCCAACAACTGTTCATTTAGAGCACAAAAAGAAATTCCCATTACTACAACAACACTTTATTGGTTGGTTTGTAAAAACAGAACATCCCATTTTTGATCCAACTACCATACAATTTATGGACTTCGATTTACCTCAAAATGGCAATACTCGCTTCATGTATGTACTCCCCTTTTCTGAGTACGAAGCGCTTGTAGAATATACTTTATTCTCGGCCGACCTTTTGAAAAATGAGGCGTATGAAACTGCGATCAAACACTACTTGAATCAAAAAAATGCTGGCGAATTTACAATTGAAGATCGAGAACAAGGAAGCATTCCGATGACAGCCTATCCGTTTTGGGAAAACAATTCTCCAAATATAATGCACATTGGAACCGCTGGTGGCTGGACTAAGGCGAGTACGGGTTTTACCTTTCAAAAATCAATCCGCAAAACAGAAGAAGTAATCGCATTCCTTAAGACAGACAAGGGTTTAAACAAAATGAAGCAGAGCAATCGGTTTTGGTTTTACGACCTTTTGTTTCTTGATGTGCTGAGCAAACACAATGAAAAAGGGCATATGTTTTTTCTTTGATGTTTAAAAAAAACAAATCAGAACGTATTTTTAAATTCTTAGATGAGCAAACTACTTTTCTTGAAGAGCTAAAAATCATGCTGAGTTTCCCTGTTGGACTTTTCGTTAAAGCCTTGTGGAAACGTATTTTTTAGCTACAGCTTTCGTTCCATTAATTGTAAAGCAAAGGTTCTGAAAACTTCTTTCTTTTCTTCTTCAACAGGAAATTGATCTACTTCTTTCAATGCTTTTTCAGTATACTCTTTCATTTGTTGCTGAATCTGCAATACGGCACCAGACTTTGTGAATAGCTCTTTTACTTGAGTAATTTTCTGAGTTGGATCTGCTGGATTGGTTGTGAAAAGTTCTTCCAAAACAGAACGGTCTTCAGAATCGCTCGATTCTAAAGCCAGAAGAAAAAGCATGGTTTTTTTGTTTTCAATGATGTCGCCTCCAACTTGCTTCCCAAAAGTTTCGGGATCTCCAAAAGCATCTAAATAGTCATCTTGTAATTGAAAAGCTAACCCCAATTCGATTCCAAAATTATAAAAAGGCTGACTCGCTTCTTTAGTTGCTCCACCAACCAAGGCACCNATTTGCAGTGAACAGCCTAAAAGTACGGCGGTTTTATANGCAATCATTTGAATATATTCTTGCTGTGAAANATGTTTTTGATTTGGAAANTCCATATCGTACTGTTGCCCCTCACACACTTTTCTGGCGGTTGCGCTGAATAATGAGGTAAGCTCCTTAAACAAAGTTCCAGGATAGGCATTCAAACACTCATAGCTCCATATTAACATTACATCTCCTGAGAGAATTCCGGTATTAGCATCCCATTTCTCATGAACCGTTGCCTGACCTCTTCTCAGGGGTGCATCGTCCATAATATCATCGTGCACTAAACTGAAATTATGAAAAACCTCAATTGCTAAAGCAGCTGGGAGGGCACTTTTAAAAGAACCTCCAACCGCGTCTGCAGCAAGTAAAGCTAATATCGGACGAATCCGTTTTCCACCTAATTGCATAATATAAGAAGCTGGTTCATATAAACTTGCAGGAGTGTTTTTAGGAAGTTGTTCCTTCATATAGCCTAGAAAAGCAGATTGGTATTGTGTAAGCACAGCTGTTTTTTTTACAAAAATAACCTTTTTTATCGCTTTCTCTAGCGAAACAAAATACTTTGGAAACTTTTTTGGTTTTTATAGTTTCCACGTGTATATTTGCATCGAATTTATCAATTCGAAAAAATGAAAAGCACCATCATCGAAAAAGCAACAAAGCTTTTTCTTCAATTAGGATTTAAAAGTGTAACCATGGATGACCTTGCGGTTTCTTTGGGAATCTCTAAGAAGACCTTATACATTCATTTTGAAAACAAACATCAGCTAGTAAAAGAAGTTGCTCATTCCATTTTTGAAAAGGTTACCCGTGACATTATTAAAATAAAAGATGGCACTTCAAATCCAATTGAGGAACTCCATTGCGTAAAAATGGAAGCCATGAAGTATTTAGGAAGCGAAAAAACTTCTCCAAATTATCAGCTGCAAAAATATTTTCCAAAAATATACGAAGACCTTAAAACTAAAGAATATCAGTATTTTGGTGAACTGGTTAAAAACAGTCTTCAAAATGGAATTGACACGGACTTGTTCCGAGCCGAAATTGATGTTGAATTTGTTTCTCGTTTATATTTAAATGGAATGCGTGGCATCCGAGACATCGAAATATTCCCCATTGAACAATTCAAAATAGAAGAACTGTTCGAAAATTATTTAGACTATCACCTAAGAGCTATAGTAACGCCCAAGGGACTGAAATCACTAACCCTCTTCAAATCAACTACCTAATATCATTATGAAAAAAACACTTTTCTTCCTGTTTCTGAGTTGGAACATAACCAGCCTAATTGCCCAAGACGTACCTACTTCTGTATCGTTGGACGAAGCAATTGAGTGGGGAATGATTCACAACCGCACCATGCAAAGAGCCGACATGGAACTCAAAAAAGCTCAAAAACAAAAATGGGAAACACTTTCCATTGGATTCCCACAGATAACGGCTAACCTCAACTATCAAAACAATATTGAACAACCAGTATCGTTAATACCTGCCGAATTTTTTGGTGGTCCTGCGGGAGAATTTTCTGAGATTACTTTTGGAACAAAACAAACCGCCATGGGTATGATCGAATTAAAGCAACTCTTATTCGACGGAACGTATGTTGTAGGAGTTCAGGGAATCAAACACTTTTTGGACATTGCAAATAACGTACAGGAAAAAACACAGCTTGAGATTCAACGAATCATCGTGGATGCATACCTCGGCGCAATTGCAGCACAAGCAAATGTTACAGTTTTAGATGAGAATATCAATACGCTTTCTAAAAATGTAGAAGAAGTACATCAACTTTTCCGCTCCGGTTTTGGAGAAGAAGAAAGTGTAGAACAACTTCAACTTACACTTACATCGCTTAACAACCAATTGGATTACGCCAAGAATATGGCAGAACTTTCTCATAGTGTTGTAAAACTATTATTGGGTATCCCATTGGATAGCCCGCTAGAATTGACCGATCAACTCGAAGGTTTGGTTCTAAAAAATCTCCGTATGGAGGAAGAAGACCCGGGCTATGCAAACAACATTGATTTGCGCATTGCAGAAAACAAAATCACAACCGAAGAACTCTTTTATCGCCTTGAAAAAGCAAAAGGGCTACCTAGTTTAACTGCCTTTGTCAATGGGGCATATATGGGAAATAACGATGTTTTTGGTTTCACTGATAAAGATCAAAAATGGTTTGGCTCTGCTGCCTTTGGGGTGCGGGTTAGAATTCCTATTTTCAGTTCTTTTGGACGAACCGCTAGCGCTCAAAAAGCTAAAATTACACTAGAGCAAGCAAAAACTGCTTTTGATGAAGCACGAAGCAAAGTTTATTATGAATACGAGCAGGCTAAAAATAACTACCGATTAGCCATTAAAAAACACTTCAACACTAAAGATCAGTTGAATCTTGCAGAGCGTATTGAAAAGAAAAATAAAACTAAATTTTTCGAAGGCTTAGCCACTAGTTTTGAACTGCGCCAAGCACAAATACAACTCTTCAGCATTCAACAAAGTTATATCCAATCCATGCAAGCAGTTGTAATCCAAAAAACAGCGCTTGACATCATCATAAACAACAATCCTCAATAAAACATATCATGAAAAAATTCATTGCACTCCTTAGCCTTGTAAGCTTTATTCAATGCGGATCTTCTGACCAAAAAAGTGTTTCAGAAGTCATAGCAACTGGAACTTTAGAAGAAATCCAACTGCAAAAAACGGAACACGTAAAAACCATCAATCAACTTGAAAAAGAGTTGAACAACTAAATGAGTCTTTACAAGCAAAAGATCAAACTCAAAAATTTGTCCTTGTAGGTTCTGTAGAATTGAAAGAAGAATTTTTCCAACATTCCGTATCGTTCCAAGGATCTATTGAAACGGATAAGAACATTCTGATTTATCCAGAAATTCCAGGATTACTGAAAAAAGTTCATGTAACCGAAGGACAAAAAGTAACTCAAGGCACGCTCCTTGCCGAAATTTCGGATGGCGGATTGAGAGATCAACTTGAACAATTGAAGCTTCAACTGAAACTTGCAAAAACAACATACAAAAGACAAGAGCGTTTATGGAAACAAAAAATTGGATCAGAAATTCAGTTTTTACAAGCGCAAACCAACTACCTCAGCATCGGAAAAAGTGTTTCGCAGATGAATGATCAGGTTGCAAAAACAAAGATAATAGCACCATTTGATGGGGTAATTGATCATATTGTTGCCGATCGTGGTAGCAACCTTGCACCCGGGATGACGCCAATTATTCGGATCATCAATTTAAGTCAAATGAAGGTTACTGCAGAAATCCCTGAGATTCACCTTCCAAACATCCACACAAATACCAGTGCCGTTGTTTCTATTCCAGTTTTAGGAACGGAATACAAAGAAACTGTTAGCGTGGTTGGAAATTTCATTAACCCAAACAACCGTTCGTTTCGTGTTGAAATTTCTTTAGACAATAAAGATGCAATGTTAAAGCCTAACATGACTGCAGCTATTGAGGTAAACGACTACAGCAATCCGAATGCAGTACTTGTATCGATCAAAAATATTTTAGAGAATCAAAAAGGAGCAAGCTACGTTTACAAGCTCGTTGAAGAAGATGCAACTCAAAATACCTACAGAGTAGAGAAAACCTTTGTCAAATTAGGGAAATCTTCAAACAATAAAGTTGAAATTCTTAGTGGCCTACAAGCAGGAGACCGCATCGTTGAAGATGGAATTCGATTGGTTAAAGATCAACAATTAGTTAAAAACATCTAGCACCCAAACACAACAGATCCATGAAAAAATCATCCGACTTAAAAGAATTCTCCCTCTCCTCTTGGGCCATAGACCACAGCACTGTAATCTATGTTATTATTGCCTTGTTCTTTTTACTAGGCGTATCGTCCTATATCAGTATGCCCCGTGAAAACTACCCCGAGATCAATACCAACGAGGTGTTTATCAGTTCTGTTTTTCCAGGAAATACTGCCGAAGATATGGAACGGCTCATTACTGATCCTCTAGAAGAAGAGCTAAAAGGTGTTCCAAATTTAGTAAAATCACATCGACTTCTCTCGAGAATTTTTCTTTGATCACAGTAGAATTTGACGAAAACATAACCAAAGAAAATGCAAAAATAAAAGTAAAGGATAAGATTGATGCGGTTACTTCAAGTGCCGATTGGCCTACCTTTAATAATGCCAAAGTAGAACCGACTGCTTTTGAATTTAGCTTGTCTGAAGAGGTTCCTATCCTCAACATTGGGCTTAGTGGAGATTTACCTATTAAACAGATGAAGTTTTATGGTGAATTGCTTCAAGATAAAATTGAGCAGATGTCGGAGATCAAAGAGGTTGCACTTCGTGGAGTTCAAGACTTTGAGGTAGAAGTCTCGCTTGATCTTATTAAAATGAATGCCGCTACAGTTTCTTTCGACGACGTTATCAATGCGATAGCCCGTGGGAACAGCACGGTTTCTGCAGGAAATATTGAAGGGGATGGCTTACGCAGAAACATTCGCGTTCTTGGAGAAATTGAAAGTCCAGAAGAGCTTGAGAATTTTGTTATTAAAACACAAAACGGTGTGCTTTCTTTGGGTGACGTAGCCACGGTTAGTTTCAAAGAAAAAGAAAAAAATTCCTACGCTCGATTGGATGGGAAAACTGCTTTGGTTCTTGATGTTAAAAAAAGAAGTGGAAAAAACCTTATTCTATCGGTAGAAAAAATCAGAGTCATTGTAGACGAAGTCATTGCAAATGATTTTCCTAGTACCATCAAAGTTGATATTTCTAATGATCAATCCAATACCACAAAAAATATTGTTAGTGATTTAGCCAACAACATCATTTTTGGGGTCATTTTAGTAATCACCGTTTTGATGTTTTTCTTAGGATTCAGAAACGCACTATTTGTTGGTTTTGCAATTCCAATGTCGATGTTCATGTCCTTTATGATCTTAGGATTTTTGGGGCAAACCATCAACACCATGGTGCTTTTTGGTCTTATTATGGGTCTAGGGATGCTGGTCGATAACGGAATTGTTGTCGTCGAAAACGCTTACCGTTTAATGGAAAAAGAAGGGTTCACTGCAATCGAAGCTGCTAAAAAAGGAGTTGGCGAAATTGCTTATCCTATTATCATCTCAACAGCAACAACCATTGCTGCTTTTGTACCGCTCGGTTTTTGGCCAGGAACAATCGGAAAATTCATGATATTCTTCCCCATAACACTGTCCATCGTTCTAGGATCATCTCTTATTGTAGCTATATTTTTCAACTCCATGTTGGTTTCTAAATTCATGGAAATAGAAGATCGTGAAATTAGTCAAAAGAGCCTTTGGCGTTTAACCATTATCTTAGGTGGCTTAGGACTTCTTTTAGTTTTCAATACGGGTACAATTCGAGGCCTAGGAACTCTAATGCTCTTTACTACTGTTTTGTTTTGGGCATATAAGTTTTTTATTAAAAAATGGGCAGTCTATTTTCAGAATGTAGTCTTAGTGAATTTAGAAAAAAGCTACACCAAAGTATTGCGCTTTGCATTGACCGGGCGTATGCCTTATGTCTTTTTGTTTTCAACTATTGGGCTCTTATTTTCATCCTTTATCATTCTGGGATTAGCATCGCCAAAGGTTGAGTTTTTCCCTGAAAATCAGCCACAACAAATCTTTGTCTACATGGAATATCCCGAAGGAACTTCCATCGACAAAACCAATGCAGCTGCTAAACTAATTGAAGCGGAAATACAAGAAGTCATCTCTCAAGAAAAATATAGTGACGGCGATTCTAGCTTTATGATCGATTCCAACGTCTCTATGGTAGGAGCTGGTGCTCAAAACCCGGAGACGGATAAAGGTGGAGATCAAGACATGCCGCACAAGGCCAAAGTCACCCTGACCATGTCAGAATTCAAACTCCGAAGAGGTCTTTCGAGTGAAGATCTAAGGAAAGAAATTCAAGCTAAACTTCAAGATAAATATGCTGGCCTCTCTATTTCTGTTGAAAAAGAAGCCGCGGGACCTCCTGTTGGTTATCCAGTGAACATTGAAATTAAAGGTGAAGATTACGACGAATTAATTGCGATTGCTGAACAATTGAAATCGTATTTAGGGAAAGAAAATATTCTTGGAGTAGAAGAAATCAAAATCGATGTAAATAAAAGTAAGCCCGGCCTAGCGGTTCATATTGACCGAAAGAAAGCTGGAGGTCTTGGAGTAGCTGGAGGTCAAATCGGACAACAATTGAGACGCTCACTCTTTGGAGAAAAAGCAGGTATATTCAAGAAAGACGGAGAAGACTACGATATCAACGTTCGTTTTGATGAGAAAGATAGGCTCAGTACTGCTTCGCTTTTAGACCAATACATTGTGTTTCGAGATCAAGCAAGTGGAAAAATCAAAGAAATTCCGATCAGCGCAATTGTTGATATGGATAATTCAGTTTCATTTAGTGCAATAAAACACAAGGAGCTTCGACGTGTTGTTACTGTATATTCAGCTGTACTAGCTGGTTACAACGCGAATGAAGTTGTCGATCACGTAAAAGAAAGTATGATTGGCTTTGACGGCATTCCTGCCGATGTAGATTATGCCTTTACTGGTGAAGTTGCAGAACAAGAAGCCAATATGAATTTCTTATTGGGCGCCTTGGCAACGGCTTTGGGTCTTATCGTATTCTTACTGGTAATTCAATTCAACTCCATTTCTAATCCACTCATCATTTTACTTTCTATTTTCTTGAGCTTTACAGGGGTACTTTATGGAATCAGTTTATTCGGAATGCCGTTTGTAATCATGATGACGATGATGGGAATTATATCGCTTTCAGGAATTGTAGTAAACAACGGAGTGGTTCTGATCGATTATACCCAGCTGCTTATTGCTCGTAAAAAGGAACAATTGGGTATACCGTTTGAAGAAATGCTTCCACGCCTTGAAGCTAGAGAAGCAATTGTTCTAGGAGGTACGGCGCGTTTGCGACCTGTATTGCTTACTGCAATCACAACCATCTTAGGGCTTATCCCTCTTGCTACAGGTCTCAACATTGATTTCTCTTCTTTAGTGATCAACTGGAATCCCAATATTTACATCGGAGGAGATAATGTAATTTTCTGGGGGCCATTGGCTTGGACCGTAATTTTTGGATTAACCTTCGCTACCTTCTTGACTTTGGTAATCGTTCCAGCTTGTTTTTACTTGGTGTACCGATTAAAATTAAAGATTAAAGCCTTTCGTGACTCGTAAAGAAGATTGAACTTAATATCTTTGCCAAGAATTCTGAAATTATGCTAAGAACAAATAATTGTGGGGAATTGAACCTTGCGCACGTTGGAAATAAAGTTACCCTTTCGGGTTGGGTACAAAAAACCCGAAACAAAGGCTTCATGATATGGGTCGATTTACGCGATCGATATGGCATCACGCAAATCATTTTTGATGAAGAGCGTACCGATAAAAAAACATTGGAAATGGCGCAAAATCTTGGACGTGAATTTGTAATTCAAGTCGAAGGAACGGTCATTGAGCGCGAATCTAAAAACCCGAACATGACTACGGGTGCAATTGAAATTTTAGCGGAATCTTTTAAAATATTAAATGAATCTAAAACTCCTCCGTTCACTATTGAGAATGAAACCGATGGCGGTGAAGAGTTGCGTATGCAATACCGCTACCTCGATATTCGAAGAAATCCTGTACGTGAAAATTTGATTTTTCGCTCTAAGGTAAGTTTAGCAATTCGCAACTACTTATCTTCTTATAATTTTATTGATGTAGAAACCCCCTACTTGATTAAATCTACTCCAGAAGGAGCACGTGATTTTGTAGTGCCTTCTCGTATGAATGCGGGTGAATTTTACGCCTTACCTCAATCGCCACAAACGTTCAAGCAATTGCTAATGGTTGGAGGAATGGATCAGTACTTTCAGATTGTTAAATGTTTTCGTGATGAAGATTTACGTGCCGATAGACAACCTGAATTTACTCAAATTGATTGCGAAATGACTTTCGTAGAACAAGAAGATATTTTAGCTCGTTTTGAAGGCTTATTGATACATCTTTTAAAAGAAATTAAAGGAGTCGAAGTTTCCAATTTTCCGAGAATGACCTATGCTGAAGCGATGCAAAAATACGGCAACGACAAACCAGATATTCGTTTTGGAATGGAGTTTGCTGAACTTAATGAACTCGCTAAAGGCAAAGGCTTTCCTGTTTTTGACCAACAAGAACTAATTGTTGGAATAGCAGTACCAGGAGCTGCAACCCATACTAGAAAACAAATCGATGCTTTAATCGACTGGGTCAAAAGACCTCAAATTGGTGCCAACGGATTGATCTGGGTTAAATGCAATGAGGACGGAAGTTTTAAATCGTCTGTAGATAAGTTTTATTCGCAAGAAGACCTACAAGCATGGGCTACGAGTACACAAGCTTCCGCTGGTGACTTAATCCTAGTAATGGGTGGCGAAGTAAACAAAACAAGAACACAGCTTTCTGCCTTACGCATGGAATTAGCAGAGCAGTTGGGTCTTCGTGATNCAGAGGTTTTNGCGCCGCTGTGGGTAGTNGATTTCCCGCTCCTAGAATGGGACGANGAAAGCAANCGCTTCCACGCCATGCACCACCCCTTTACAGCTCCAAAACCTGAACAAATGGAACTTTTGGCAACTGACCCAGGAGCCGTTAACGCGAACGCCTATGACCTGGTTCTTAACGGAAATGAAATTGGAGGAGGTTCCATTCGAATTCATGATGCTGCAGTTCAAGAGACCATGTTCGATTTACTTGGTTTCACAAAGGAAGAAGCACAAGCACAATTTGGCTTTTTGATGGAAGCATTCCAATATGGCGCTCCCCCTCACGGTGGTATTGCCCTAGGTCTGGATCGTTTGGTTGCCATCTTAGGTGGGCAAGAAACCATTCGAGATTTTATTGCGTTTCCAAAAAACAACAGCGGACGTGATTTAATGATCAACGCTCCCGCATCAATTGCTACAACACAATTAGACGAGTTGAATCTCGTTCTTAAACCGACATCATAATGCGTCTTGAAGGGAATTTAATCCTAAAAAAATTCCTGATTTGGAGGATCAAACACATCCCAAACAAGCAGTTCATTCATTTTGTCAGTATTCTTGTTGGTGTTTTATCGGGTCTCTTAGCGGCTACGATGAAAAATACCACCTATTTTTTTAAGCAGCTGGTTACAAGTGTTAACATAGAATATCAATCTCTTTTTTACTTTATTTTTCCTATTATCGGGATTTTACTAACCCGTGCAATTATTCGATACGGAATTAAAAAACCAGTGAATCACGGGATTCCGGGTGTGCTTTATGCCCTGTCTAAGCGGAAAGGAATTTTGCCTGCTTATCAAATGTTTGCATCTTTATTTACAGCACCGATTACCATTGGTTTTGGGGGTTCGACTGGTTTAGAGGGACCAACAATTTCTGGAGGTGCAGGTATTGCTTCAAACGTATCACGCTTATTGCATTTAAATCAAGCTACTCGAAGCTTACTAATCGGATGTGCAGCTGCAGCAGCGATTTCCGCTATTTTTAAAGCACCAATTGCTGCCATCATTTTTGCTATTGAAGTTTTTAGTTTGGACTTAACATTGGCTTCACTCCTTCCCCTTTTGTTTGCTTCCATTTCGGCATTACTAACAACGTACTTTTTTTTTGGATCAATACAGTTACTTCCTTTTGAATTGAAAGATGTTTTCAACCTAAGTCATTTTGGGTATTATATGATCTTTGGAATTGTTGCTGGTTTGGGTTCTGTCTATTTTACTAAAATGTATCTGTGGATTGAACGCTTTTTCGAGATTCGACTAGAAGGGTATCAACGAGTACTTTTTGGAGGGGTTTGTCTCAGTATTCTCATTGTTCTTATTCCGCCATTGTACGGAGAGGGATTTGAAACCATCAACAACTTATTGAGAGAAGATTATATAGCGGCCATTGGAACCTCTTTATTCATCGAAGATTTTGATCAAACCTGGACCGTTATTTTCTTGCTTCTTGGACTAGTCTTCTTCAAGGTAATCGCGACAAGTTTAACCTTTGGAGCTGGAGGAAAAGGTGGTGTTTTTGCGCCCTCTTTGTTTATGGGTAGTGCTCTTGGACATGTTTTTGCCAAAATAATCAATGCGCTTGGGATTACAAGTATTCCCATTTCAGTGAGCAATTTCACTCTAGTTGGAATGGCCGGAATGATTGCAGGGATACTCCATGCCCCCCTCACAGCAATTTTCTTAATTGCAGAACTAACCGGTGGATATGCCTTGTTTCTCCCTTTAATGATTACAGCTTCTTTGGCTTTTGCTATCTCAAAATACTTAGTGCCAACAACAATATACACTACAGACTTGGTCAAAAAAGATGCGCTACTGACCCATGACAAAGACGATACCATACTCACCCTTATGCAATTGGATAAGCTCATTGAAAAAAACTTTTGTATCCTTTCCCCTGCAATGACACTGGGTACAATGCTAACCGAAGGGGTAGCTAAATCCAAGCGAAATTTATTCCCAGTTCTGAACGAAGAAGAGGCTCTTTTGGGCATTGTTCTGTTGGACGATGTTCGAGAATTTATGTTCGATTCGACCTTACACGAAACAGTTTATGTCCGTTCATTAATGCATAGTCCTCCCAACGCAATCCATTATGAAAAGGATAATATGAAAGTGATCATGCGTAAATTTCAGGACAGTAGTGCTTGGAATTTACCGGTATTAAAAGAAGGGAAATTCTTAGGATTTGTATCAAAATCCAAACTACTTTCGGTCTATCGCAGAGAACTTATTCGGGTTAGTGACCCGCTGTAGTTGATCTTAACGTTTAAAATTAATTCTTATGAAATACATACTTCGGATTTTGTTTTTTTGTCTTTTAGGAATTCTAGCAAGAGGTATTATGTAAAAGAACTGCTTGATTACAAGGGTGGTGAAAAAATAATCGGTCTAGGTGTTTTGTTTGGAGCCTTTGTTTACTTACCTCTTTTTCTATATCACCGATGGAAAGATAAAAACATTGCAGACTATACTTTGACTGATGAAAATAT
>JGI20154J14316_10002606_pt1 | contig 15097 bp, 11 predicted proteins | sample COG_04_FD_14316 | JGI IMG/M metagenome (IMG submission 14316) | reverse complement strand
TTGTAATTGTTTGCAATGGAGTCTGTACAACCTGAAATAGTATAGGTACAAGATGCGTCGTCTTCGGTTGCAAACTCATTGAAATTGTTAGCAATGGAGTCTGTACAACCTGAAACAGTATCATCACAATCAACCAAAGTTAATATACCTGCTGCTGTTTGAAATGAAATTCCGTTGGTTACATATGCTACAGATGTAGGCATAAGCAAATCGTATAAATCGGTACCATTAACAAACTGAAATGAAATCAATTCACTTGGAGCGGCTCCATCAATTTCTGTAGTTGTGGCATCATCTCCAAATACAGAAATGGAAGTTTGATCGATGCCGAAAACATTCTTAAATCCAATGACCAGATCAGCAGAATTTAAAACAACAATGTATGCATTTTCCTCCGTTACGTTTAAAGATGTAATTAAAGCTGGAGTAAGCATTACCGTCATGTTTGAACCTGTGTTCATTGCATCAGAGGCTGGTAAATCACATTGTGCATAACTGCTATGAGATAGTGAAACCAAAATAAATACTAAACTAAACAAAAGCTTCTTCATAAAATACATCTTTTAAATAACTGGTAAATATAACATGCCTAATCTAATCTAACAAAAATTTAGTTGAAATTAGACACTGACAATTAACAAAAATCTTACCAAATAAAACATTCTGACATTTAATATGAGTGTTAAAACTGTTAACTTTGCATCATAATTAAAAAACCATGAAGAAAAAAGGTGTTTTACTCCTCAATTTAGGCACTCCAAAGAGTCCTAGAGTTAAAGATGTTGGCGTGTATTTGTTTGAGTTTTTAAACGATGCACGTGTTATTGATATACCATGGTTTTTAAGAAAGCTATTGGTTAATTTTATCATTGTGCCTTTTAGATCTTTCCGTTCTGCAAAAGAATATCAAAAATTGTGGACCGAAAAGGGTTCTCCTTTAGATTACCACAGCAGAAATTTGCATAAAAGGGTACAAGAAGAGTTGCCAGATGATTACTTTGTTCACTTAGCTATGCGCTATAGAAAACCAGCAATTAAGACTGTTTTAAAGGAAATGCAAAAAGCACAGTACGATGAAATTATCATTCTTCCATTGTATCCTCAATACGCATCCTCTAGCAGCGGAACAGCGATAGAAGAGGTTATGAAATACATTTCAAAATGGTGGGCAATACCAAAACTTACTTTTGTATCCGAATTTCATCAAGACCCGGGCTATATTGATGCAATCATGAGCAGAGCAAACCAATACGATTTAGACTCTTACGATCATATACTCTTTAGTTACCATGGACTTCCAACGCGACATATCTCTAAATTAAAACTTGAAAACTGCAGTGCAAACACCTGTGACTGTACATCCAACAACAGATATTGCTACAAATCGAACTGTGTTGCTACAACTAAGATACTAGCCGAAAAAATGAAGTTAAGCCCATCTAAGTTTAGTATTTGTTTCCAATCGAGACTAGACAATAAATGGCTTACTCCTTTTGCAGATAAAGAAGTAATTAAACTTGCTAAATCAGGTGCAAAAAGAGTGTTAGTATTTTCGCCAGCCTTTGTAGCAGATTGTTTAGAGACTACTGTTGAAATTGGAGGGGAGTTCAGAGAATTGTTTATTGAAAACGGTGGAACGAACTTAGATTTAGTTCCAAGTTTAAACTCTGAAGACCGATGGATTCAAGCGGTATCAGAATTGATCCAAAAGCAAGTAGTCGATTAATTAAAAATCTCCTTGTTTCATTCCTTCTTTTTCATCAACACGATTAAGAAGAATAAACCCGAGTAGAAAGAAAAAGAATATTATAGATATTCCCGCACGCTGACTTTCGAACGAAACGGTTAAAATACCTAGTAAAAAAGGCCCCACAAAAGCAGTTGCCTTACCAGAAAAAGCAAAAAAACCAAAAAATGCATTCTTTTTAGACTCTGGAGTAAATCGCGCCATTAAAGAACGACTAGAAGCCTGATTTGGTCCAGAAAAAATACCGATTAAAACTGCCGCAATCCAAAATATATTTTTCCCACTCACCCAAGAAGGAACTGAGCTACCACCAAAACAATATTGTAAAAATGGTTTGATTTCTGGAGCGAACACAGCTAGTGTCATAGCTATCATAAGGCCTATAAGTGTTACTTTTAGCGTTTTCTTACCTCCTACCTTATCGTCTAAATAGCCCATTAAAAACGCACCCAAACCGGCTGTAATATTTAGTACAATACCAAGCACCATAATCTCATCGAAGGTAAAGTTAAGCGAGCCCGCTGCATAAATACCACCAAAAGCAAAAATGGTAACCAAACCATCGTTGTATACCAAACGAGCAACTAGAAATTTAACAATTTGCGGGTATTCTTTTAACTCTATAGCAGTATTCTTAAAACTCTTAAGTGTATACTTGGCATTTTTCAAAAAAGCCTTGGTATCGGGTTTTTTGTCTTTTACAAATAGAAAAGTAGGTATACTAAAAACAGCAAACCATACGGCTACCAATAAATTGGTAGCTCTAATGTTTTGATAATCACCGGCAGCTCCTTTTTCGAATCCAAAAATGGGCGTATCTGCTTGAATTAGAAATAGCATTGCTAAAGCAAGAGCAATTAATCCACCTAAATAACCCAAAGACCAACCGTAGCCAGAAATACGACCTATATTTTTAGGATGCGAAATATCTGGTAAGTAGGCGTTGCAAAATACCGAACCCATCTCGAAACCAATATTCGCAATTACAAACCAAAAAAGAGCATTTAAAACTTCGCCAGGAAGCACAAAGTATAATAAACTCGTTGCAATGATGGTAAGCCATGTAAAAAAGAGCATAAACATTTTCCGATATCCGCCTTTATCCGCTAAGGCTCCCATAAAAGGAGACAATAGAGCCACAACTATTGCAGTTATAGAAATAGCATGAGACCATTGTTGAGTACCAATAATTTCGTTGGAAGCGATGACTGTAGTAAAAAAAGTACCGTAAATAAAGGTTACTACGAGATTTGTAAATGGCTGATTGGCAAAATCATACATCGACCAAGCTAATACCTCGCCTTTATTATTGATTTTTTTCGAATTAGTATTCATGTGGGGAAACTTTCAGTGTATAGTTATCGTACTGTTCTAATTTATTAAACCGAATTAGCGATTCTAATCTTGATACGTATTCATCTCTCAGTTCAGAATAGACTGTTAAATGGTTTATTAATTGATAAACATCTTTGGTCTGAACTCTTTCAGCTCGAAAAGTTTGGTAAGGACCTCTAGCTAAAGTTTTAAAGTAAGAGGCTATAGACTCCGGCAATGATTCGTATTTTTTAACGTAAATGGCTGTACCATCTCTATCTTCTGAAGCCTTTATTCGAGCTTCATTTTTATTATAAGACCAAACGCCAAAAATATTATTAGCTTGTTTATAAAAACGAGAGGTGCCCCAGCCAGATTCTAAGGCCGCTTGGGCAATAACAATACTAGTTGGGTGGGTGTGCAACCGAGCTATAAGCTCGATGTTGGTTGAGCATTTGTAGGATTTTCGTAATCGGGCTAGGTACTCTTCATCTTTAGGCGAAATAGCATCCTTAGAATTTACCAGAGCTACTACGGATATTCTTGTTTGTTCCAGCTTAAATTTCGCAATTAAAATGGAGGGCAACATCAAGTTTATAAATAACTTCTTTTTGTTGTTTGGCTCTAAATTGGTTAGGTCAATTGAAGATTTGTAAACATAAGCGTCAACTAATTCAGTAACAATCTTAATGTCTTCTATAGCCTTACCTTCAACCTCAATATACTTTGGTTTAGAGGTTTGAGAAAAACCATTAATGCTTGAGCAAAACAGAAATAATTGAATGGCTAGTACTGTTTTCATAAACACAGAGATATTTATCTTAAAATTTACAGCCTCTTTTTGCAATTTGCTTATAAATACCTGTACTATTTGGCTGCTTAACTAAACAAAATATAATTGCAATTTAGTACGAAACCTCAGACTGGTGTATTTTCTTTTTAAAAACTACATCTCCTACTTCGTCGAAAACCTGAAGGGTACAAATTCTTTTACTGTATTCTCCTTCTACCTTAACACGTGCAAAATTACCACCCAAGGTTCCATCAATACTTAAGCCCGGAAATTTGAGTTCGTACAATGGGTAAGCAAATTCTCTTTCTTCTTTTAATAATTCTGTTTCGAAGGTGTCTCCACTTAACAGCACAACACCGTTAATTCTAGACAAATGCAACCTGCGCATCAACTCATCATACTCTTGAGTATAATCTGTAAATGGCTCAGCGCCCTCTCCATCCGAAAGAACACTGTTTCCGCATACAATAAATTTAAAAGCGGCATTAGAACCCATTATTTCGTTAATAAAACGATTCATCTGATTGTCGCCAAGTAAACGAGGTTCGTCGGTAGATAAAGTAGTTTTAAACATGCGGTTGTCTAACATAAAAATCTCTACATCTTCGTAATCGTATCGTTTGTAAACTCCAGCATCTCTAAAAGAGTAGTTGTATACTTTTTTAGGTGCATTAGGCCAAAAAAGATTGAAGGCCATTAATGTAGAATCTTTTAAAGCAAAACGAGTATCAGAAGTATTTAAACCAAAATCTTTTTCGTTCCAAACAGCTATATGAGGCATCAACTTCATAAAGTTATTTACTTTTTCTCGTTTTCTAACCTGCTTGTACTTAGACAACATGCCGCGGAATGAACTTGCTTCTTTTTCATTAAAGTAAACATTGTTCCCCATCCAAACCATTAAATCAGATTCAACATCAGACATTACATCCAAAATAGCATCACCCTCGTCTTCTGGATCGTTTACATTTAAACTATGACCTAAAAGGAAATAAGTATCTGCCAAATAATTTCTAGGCGTATAAATATCCATTTCGTCTTCTACCAATACCGAATCTAAGTAAACAGCAACGTTGTATTCTGCATCGGGTATGAGTTCTTCTAAAGTAAGAACTACGGGTATTTCGTCTCCGTTATTATAGTCTGTAACATGAAAATCAAACCAACGAGAATTGTTAAAGCTCTTTGGGTCTTTAAGATTAAAAACCAGTTCCTGGTTTCTATCTTCGTCAAAGTTTTCTAGCTTGATGGTAACAGTTTCGGTTTCCTTTGAAACAAGCATCCACATTTGAGCATGATAATCATCGATGTATGAAAGCATAGGACCTGCAATCAATTTAGAGCTCTTTTCTTCTTCCTTTTGAGCGAAAGCAGAACTTAATGTGAGCAATAAAACCGTAACTAATAGTAAATTTTTATTCATTATTCTTCTAGATTTTGTGCAAAAACAAAGCGTAAATATATACAAAATGTAGCTATATGATGGCTACAAACACGAACAGGATGCATTTTATTTATTAATCGCCTTATTTTAGCTGTTTCTAAGGCTTCTTCTTAACAATAATTCAGCCAAAAAAAGAAGCTGAATAGGCTTGTATCTTCAGAACATTTTATTTCGCACCAGTTTATGGTTTAAGAATAAGCTTACTAACTATTCTTCTTACCAGCACTCTTATTCAAAACAAAATTTTGCCCTAAGTAAACTCTTCGAACTTGCTCGTCGGCAGCTAATTCTTCTGCGGTTCCATCTTTGAGTATATTTCCTTCAAAAAGCAGGTAAGCTCTATCCGTAATAGAAAGTGTTTCTTGTACGTTATGATCGGTAATTAGTATTCCGATATTTTTCTTTTTAAGCTGATAAACAATAGATTGAATATCTTCTACCGCAATAGGGTCTACCCCAGCAAAGGGCTCGTCTAACAAAATAAATTTCGGATTTACAGCTAAGGCTCTAGCTATTTCGGTTCTTCTTCGCTCACCACCAGACAATAAATCTCCACGTGTTTTACGAATGTGCTGTAAACTAAACTCATTTAACAACTCCTCCAACTTATCTATCTGTTCTGGCTTACTGAGCAGTGTCATTTCTAAAACGGCTTTTATATTATCTTCTACAGATAGTTTTCTAAAAACAGAAGCCTCTTGAGCCAAATATCCAATACCTTTTTGAGCACGAACGTACATGGGCTGTTTGGTAATGTCTTCATCGTCTAAAAAAACGGAACCTTCGCTGGGTTTAATCAAACCAACAATCATATAAAACGATGTAGTTTTACCAGCTCCATTAGGGCCTAATAAGCCGACGATTTCTCCCTGATTTACCTCCAAACTCACCCCTTTAACTACCGTGCGTTCTTTGTAGGTTTTAACTATTTTTTCAGCGCGTAATTTCATTCTTTGTTTGCGATCTTTTAATGACAAATTTAGCAATGTGTATACTCAATTCGTATAGTACTAAGAGAGGTAAAGTAACCAATATTTGGCTCGATAAATCGGGCGGTGTAATAATAGATGAAATAATAAGTGCACCAATAATAGCATGCGATCTGTATTTCCTCATCTGAGCTGGAGATATTAAATTCAAACTCGCTAAAAAATAAACCACAATGGGCAACTGAAATATTAAACCACAAGCGAAAGTAATGGTAGTTACGGTGCTTATAAAAGAGCTTAAATTAATTTGATTGGACACCATTTCACTTACCTGATAAGAACCCAAAAAGTTAACAGATAAAGGAGCAATCATAAAATAACCAAAACAAATTCCAACTAAAAAAAGAAACGAAATGGCAAAAACAACTCCAGAGGTATAGTTGGCTTCCTTATGATGAAGGGCTGGCTTAATAAAGCGCCACATTTCCCATACCAAATAAGGGAATGCAACAATAATACCTGCAATAAATGCTACCCAAAGATGCATGGTAAACTGCCCAGACATGTCAACATTCATTAGTATAAAGGGTTGTTCTGTAATACATAAAACATCGCCTAAATTAAACCATTCGGCAATTTTACATAATGCTCGGTACGTAATAAAATCGGGTTCTTTTGAGGCTAATAGTAACTGATCGAACAAAATGGATTTATTCGTAAATGCAAAAACAGTAAAAACAAGAACTGCGAGCGCGGAACGAATTAAATGCCCACGTAGAACCCCTAAATGGGCTAAAAAAGACATATCTGTTTTTGGTGTAGTTGCCATATTTAAAAGATGCCCTCCTTAAGAATATCGTGCAATTGAATGAGACCAGAATAGGCTTCATTTTCCATAACGATGAGCTGTGTAATATTATTTTGTTCCATAATAGTCAATGCCTCAGCAGCCAAACAACTTGCCTTAATTGTTTTCGGATTCTTAGTCATAATATTCGCAATGCTCACCAAAGACAAATCTGTTGTTTTCTGAAGCATTCTTCTTAAATCGCCGTCGGTAACTAAGCCAACTACTTCATCATTTTTAAGAACTACTGCAGCACCTAAACGCTTAGATGAAATCTCTATGATAACCTCTTGCAACGAAGCCTCCAATAACACTTGAGGCTTTTCTTCATTTAAAAGATCTTTTACCCGTAGGTAAAGTTTTTTTCCTAAAGAGCCGCCAGGATGGTATTTAGCAAAGTCGTTACTCGTAAAAGAGCGCATTTCTAATAGCGCTACTGCTAAAGCATCGCCTAAAACCAATTGTGCTGTTGTACTAGTGGTGGGTGCTAAATTATTTGGGCAAGCTTCTTTTTCTGCATACGCATGAAAAATATAGTTTGAATTTTTAGCTAAAAAAGACTCCTTATTAGAAGTCATTCCGATGAGTTTGTTCCCTAATTTTTTTAGTAATGGAACTAAAACTTTAATTTCGGGTGTATTACCACTTTTAGAAATACAAAGGACTGTGTCGTCTTGCTGAACCATTCCTAAATCGCCATGAATAGCATCTGCTGCATGCATAAATAGCGCCGGCTGACCTGTAGAGTTTAAGGTGGCTACAATTTTAGTAGCAATATTTGCACTTTTTCCAATTCCAGTAATAATTACCCTTCCAGGAGAATGGTAAATGTATTCAATTGCCTGACTAAATTGCTCATCTACAAGAGTTGAGAGATGAAGGATTGTTTCAGCTTCATGAGTGATTACTTTTTCAACAATTGCGCGTATTTCTTGAGAAGATTTCAATGTTTTTGTTTTGGTATTTCGAAACTTTGTCTTTTCTTTAATTATTGCAAAATAACTCAATTTTAGGGAATTTACAGCGCATATGAGCGAAACAAATCAAACACTACTTCTTTCTCTTAAAAAATACTTTGGTTTTTCCAAGTTTAAAGGGAATCAAGATGAAGTGATTCAATGCCTTTTAGATGGGCATGACACCTTTGTAATTAAACCTACCGGAGGTGGTAAGTCTTTATGTTATCAATTACCAGCTTTCATGAGCGAAGGCACTGCTATAATAGTTTCACCACTTATTGCTTTGATGAAAAATCAAGTAGATGCCATTAGAGGTTTTGCTACCCACGACAATGTTGCTCATGTACTGAACTCCTCTCTTTCCAAAAGAGAAATTGTTCAGGTAAAAGAAGATATTACAAACGGACATACAAAACTTTTATATGTGGCTCCAGAGTCGCTTACTAAAGATGAGAATATAGAGTTTTTAAAAACAGTTAAAATTTCCTTTTTTGCAATTGATGAGGCCCACTGTATTTCTGAATGGGGACATGATTTTAGACCCGAGTACAGAAACCTAAGATCCATATTTCAACGCATAGGAAAAACCCCAATAATTGCGCTTACTGCAACTGCAACAGAAAAAGTACAAGAAGACATTCAGAAGAATTTAGGAATGGAAAATTCTAAATTCTTTAAATCATCCTTTAATAGAGAAAATCTTTTTTACGATGTGCGTCCCAAAATAAACGTAAATAAGGAGATTATTAGATTTGTAAAACAACACCCAGGAAAATCGGGAATTGTTTATTGTTTAAGCAGAAAGAAAGTAGAAGAAGTGGCTCAAACACTTCAGGTAAATGGTATCAATGCCCTGCCCTATCACGCAGGTTTAGATGCCAATACTAGAAGCAAGCATCAAGACGCTTTTCTAATGGAAAACTGTGAGGTTATTGTTGCGACCATTGCATTTGGAATGGGTATAGACAAGCCCGATGTGCGTTTTGTGGTGCACCACGACATTCCTAAGAGCCTAGAAAGCTACTACCAGGAAACAGGAAGAGCTGGTAGAGATGGTGGCGAAGGAATTTGCGTTGCTTTTTACAGTTACAAAGACATAGAAAAGCTAGAGAAGTTTATGCAAGGCAAGCCTGTTGCCGAGCAAGAAGTTGGCAGACAATTACTTCTAGAAACCGTTTCTTTTGCTGAAACATCTATGTGCAGAAGAAAATACATTTTACACTACTTTGGTGAAACATTTAACAGCGACAGATGTAATAAGCTCTGTGATAATTGTAAAACCCCTAGAAATAAAGTAGAAGGAAAAGAAGATGTTTTACTTCTTATAAGCGCCATTAAAGAGAGTAGAGAGAAGTTTAAGGCCAAAGAAATAGTTAACATCCTAATTGGCGAAATGACGGCAATGCTTAACGATTACAATAGTAATACCTTATCTGTTTTTGGCAAGAGTAAAGACAAAGAAGCTAGTTATTGGCATGCCGTTATCCGACAGGTGGTTGTATCTGGTATGCTATTTAAGGATGTAGAAACCTACGGAATTTTAAAACTGAACGACATGAGTAGAGCTTTCTTAGAAAAGCCTACCTCGTTTATGATAACAGAAGACCACGATTACACAAATATAGATTTAGTAGAAGCGCAGTCAAACCAAAAATCATCTGTTTTTGATGCTACCTTACTGGCCATGCTGAAAGAACTGCGCAAAAAAGTAGCGCATAGCCAAAAAGTACCTCCTTTTGTGTTGTTCCAAGATCCATCATTAGAAGACATGGCGCTTCAATACCCTATTTCTATTGAAGAACTTACACATATTAATGGAGTGGGCTCTGGAAAAGCTTCTAAATTCGGAAAAGAGTTTGTAGACCTAATTAAAATTTACGTTGAGGAAAACAACATAGAAAGACCTCAAGACTTGGTGGTAAAGTCTATTGTAAATAAATCGGGTTTAAAAGTATACATCATTCAAAGTACCGATAGGAAACTACCTCTAGAAGACATTGCCTCTGCAAAAGGTTTAACCATGTCTAAATTAGTTACCGAAATGGAGAACATTGTTTATTCGGGTACCAAAGTAAATATAAACTATTACTTAGACGAGGTGTTTGATGAAGACCAGCAACTAGAAATACTAGACTATTTTAAGGAAGATGCAGAAACCGATGGTATTGAAGAAGCGCTCAAAGAATTTGATGGTGACTTCGAAGAAGAGGAATTAAGATTGATGAGAATTAAATTCATGTCCGATTTTGCCAACTAATCGCAACGCATAATTATTGAACATTAGAATTAGAAAAACTTTTTTAAATTTACAGGCAAACTCCTGAAATCAGGAAGTGTAAACTTGCGAATGAAACAATACTAAATGACCCATATATTTATACTACTTTCCTATTTAATTGGGGCTATACCCTGCGCTGTTTGGATTGGAAAACGATTTTACAATACAGATGTTAGAGAACATGGCAGCGGAAATGCAGGGGCAACCAATACATTTAGAGTTTTAGGGAAGCACGCAGGAACAATTGTACTCATTTTGGATGTTTTTAAAGGATGGTTAGCCGTTAGTTTGCTTAGTAGTTTAGCCGATAATAGTTCTGTGGAGTACAAACTGGCTTTGGGTTTGATCGCTGTACTCGGACACATATTTCCTATCTACATAGGATTTAGAGGTGGAAAAGGTATTGCAAGTTTACTAGGAGTTATTATTGCAATACAACCAATGTCTGCGGCTCTTTCGATGCTCGTTTTTGTAGGTACACTTTTAATTTCAGGATTTGTTTCCTTAAGTTCAATTCTTGCAGCAATTACATTTCCTGTATTAATACTCTTTTATTTTAATGAAGACAACAACTCACTAATTATCTTCTCTATTATGGTAGCTGTATTGGTGGTGTTTACACATAAAAAAAACATTGAACGCTTGTTTAGAAATGAAGAAACCAAAGTTAAATTATTGAAAAAACGATTTAGAAGAAAGCAAAAAAACTAAAGAATAATAGGCTAACAAATTGATGTTTTGGAGCTTATAAATTAATTGCAAATGCAGATTAATTAGCACATAAAAAGAGTAACAAAACAAAAAGCTTTTATATATTTGCACCCGAATAACAACGCAATGGCCCCGTAGCTCAACTGGATAGAGTATCACACTACGAATGTGACGGTTGCAGGTTCGAATCTTGCCGGGGTCACCCAAGCGGAGAATTGGTTTTAACCAGTTCTCCGTTTTTTTTTATTCTCTCAGCTACCTTGATACACTAGGGATGCAGGAGAAAATATAATTTAAGCTTGTGATTCGAAATTTCCATTTTCTTTTTGCAATCGAATCCGGATGTAAACACCAAATTTTGAATTTTATTTTTTTGGGGTAAATCTCCACAAGTCCATTTATCAGTGAGATTTGTTAACATGTCAAGTGCTGAATTAATGGCCTTTTGAAGGTTCGAACTCGAAATTATGGAATTCAATAAATTTGACCCTAAATCCACTTTTTCTATATTGAATTTAGAAATGAACTTTTTGTAAATTGGTTTGTCTATTTCACCAATAGCAGACCTCTCTTCTATGGTGTCAATTTTAGGCTCCACTTTCTTCATTTCTTTCTTTACTTGAGATTCGTTATCTCTTATCCCTGGTTCTGTCGCATTAATTATTTTTGGACCATTTTTTAATAAAACTACGATTCTACAAAAAACTTAATCACAATAAAATTAATACATTATGGTTTTTGGCTTTAGTAAAAAAACATAAAATTTAGTAGTTTTTTTTTAGATTAATGCAACAGAACTGTTGTTAGCATTATTAGAAAGAATCAAATCGTTGATTCTAAGAAATCCTATTTCAAAACTTTCCTTTTATTAGTAGCATAACCTCTATTTCAAATAGGATTTTTAGATAGAGGTCAAATTAATGGGACAGAACCTTAGTTATTTGTTGTACATTTATATATTCACAAACCCTTAATTATGACGCTTAAATTATTGTTTTTCAATACACACACATTCATTTTATCAACGTTATTAATTTTAACATGTCCACTTCAAGCCCAAAACATTTTATTAGATGAAGGCTTCGATGATCTAGAGATTTCCAATGATTGGGAACAGCAAACTGGAGCATCAGATGGTGGCTGGATTATAGGAGACAACTCTAGCTTGCAAAGTGAGTGGTGGTCTATTCAAGCCCATGGAAATTTCATTGCGACAAATGATGACCAATGTAATTGCAATAAAAATGCAGATTATTTGATACTGCCTTCTTTTAACCTTATTGGAATGGAGACTGTAATCCTATCATTTTCTAGCTATTTTTCAGGAGAACCATTTGAAGGGAATATGGAGTATGCTTCTGTTGAATACTCTTTAAATGGCGGCGAAAATTGGACGGCTTTACAAAGTATTGATGGAAACGGAAATTCAGATAACACAGCCTGGGAAAACCAATCGGTTAACCTGAGTGAATTGGTAGGTAATGAAAATGTTTTAATTGCTTTTGTATACAATGATGGAGGTGGATGGATGTTTGGTTGGGCAATTGATGATGTTCTTGTCTATCAGCCACTAGGATTGGATGCTGAGTTGTCCTCTTTATCAGTGCCACAAAATAGTGTTTCAAATAGTGCAATATCTATTCAGGGAATAATAAATAATGTAGGTGCTGAAGTAATAGAAAGCTTAGATGTGACTTGGGTTTCTGACGACCAAGAATACACCCAGTTTATTTCTAATCTTGATTTATCTCCAGGAGAATCTTTTGAATTTACTCATCAAGATGTCTTTATTCCTTTATATGGAGGTAATTATGAAATAGACGTAATAGTTTCTAATATTAATAATTCAACAGATGCAAATCCAAGTAATAATAGCATTACATCAAATGTTATGATCATTGAATATGGAACACTTTTACTCGATAATTACGAAAGAGATTACATTTACTATCACCCACAAAATGCAGAAGCGAATTGCCCTCTAGTTTTTGTATGCCATGGTTATTCTGGTTCTGCTGAAGGAATAATGAATTATTCGGAATTCAACTTACTTGCCGACCAATATGGCTTTGCAGTATGCTACCCCCAAGGAATTCAAGACGCTAGTGGATCTGCTTTTTTCAATGTTGGATATGATTTTCAAAATAATGAAACAGTCGATGATGTTGCATTCTTAGAGCAATTAACCTCCCATTTTGTTGCTACGAACTCTATAGACTCAAATAAAGTGTTTTGTACGGGAATGTCAAATGGTGGAGATTTGTGTTATCTTTTGGCTTGTGAAGCCTCAGAAACTTTTGCAGGAGTTGCACCTGTGTCAGGTATGATAATGCAAGATATACTTACTGATTGTTCTCCAACAAATTCAGTAAGCATATTAGAAATTCATGGAACACAAGACAATATAACCTATTTTGAGGGCGACCCTGAAAATCAAGATGGCTGGGGTGCTTATCCAAGTATACCTGCAACGATTAATTTCTTCACGGACCTATACGGTTTAGACTTAATGTCTTCTGGTGTATTCCCCAATTTATATCCTAATGATGGAAGTAATGTTTCATATGATAAATATGGTTTAGAGAATACTTGTGCAGAAGTTTGGCTCTATACAGTTAACCAAGGTGGACATGACTGGCCTGGTTCATATGGTAATATGGATATTAATGCAAGTCTTGAAGCTTGGTTATTCTTTGATCAACTATGTTCTTACTCAGTTAATGGACAAGAAATTACAGGTTGTACAGATGAATCTGCATTAAATTACAATCTAGAAGCAACTATTGATGACACATCATGTTTGTATGAGGATGTTCCTGATTGTGAAAACATTACGATTACACTTTTAAACGGGTGGAATATGATTGGGTTTGCCTGTTTAAACAACACTAATGCATCAATTGCATTTGCTCCAATTGAAGACAACATTATTGTTGTTAAAGATGGAATAGGTAATGCGTATTTACCAGAATGGAATTTTAATGGAATTGGAGACTTAGAAAAAGGTTATGGCTATTTAATGAAAGTAACAGAACAAACTACCAATTATAACATTTGTGAATGATTTATAATCATTCATTATTTTTTGTTCGGTTCTGTCGTATTAATTTGAGGAATCTTTAAAATTTTAGATTTCTTCAAATGTGTTAGAAGTCTTGATTGCTTTATGTAGTAATGCAACTTTTTTATATTTGGTTTCATTAATTTCAAAGTAAACATACATTCTACTCAATGAAGATTTTACGCCGTCGACACTTAAAAAAAAATTCGGCAATTTCTTTATTTGTAGCGACAGGGTTTTCAAATAACATTAATAATATCCCTCAATCTGTATCATTTAGAGCCTTATTTAAATAAACATCAATCTTACCTTTGGATAATTTAAATGTATTAGGATTTGACAAGGATTTGATCCCGATATTTTTAAGTTGTTTAATCTCATTTAATAACAAGTTTTTTCTTGCTGTATTCTTTTTATCCTTTACTATCGTAAAGTAAATTAACGCTAGTAAGGATAGTATTGCTATAAAAATTATTAAAATAATCTTTATGAATTGATGCAATTTTAATTTAGCCTGCTCATTCTCAAGCTGACTTTCAAATAATTTAGCTTCATTTTTGACAACTTCTCTTACAACAGAAAAACTATTTTTACTATCTTTTATACTTTCACTGTAGGATAAAAAAAGGTCAAGTTATTTTTAAAAATAACTTGACCTACAGGCTCCCCTTGTGGGTTCTCGTTCGAACCGTTTTTGGATGGATAAGATGATATTTAGTTATCATAATCATGAATAAATTTAATGTGGGGACTACTAGCAATTAAGTTTGGATTTGTCCCTATTCTTCCCTCAGGAATTTCATGATTGATATGCTGGTAGTAATTTACCCAACTTAGCATTGGTTTGCCTGTACTGTCGTTAAATGTCATTGGATTGGTATTAAAAGGCATAGAATCTTTAGGTAAACGTTGGGATGAAAACATTTTATACACTAACTCCGAGCAATAATAAGAACTATCATCCCAAGCAAAAACCTCATCATAAGGAGAATTAATTCTCTCCAACCCAAAAGT
>JGI20154J14316_10002603_pt1 | contig 15101 bp, 12 predicted proteins | sample COG_04_FD_14316 | JGI IMG/M metagenome (IMG submission 14316) | reverse complement strand
AACTACAGATGCATGGCCATTTGAATACAGCAGACAAAAGGCATTATATCCCTTAGAATTTGTTCGAGAAAACAAGTTTTGGCCCTCCGTCAGAAGGGTGGATGAAGCCTTTGGGGATCGTAATTTAATATGCAGTTGTCCTCCTATAGAAGAATATGTAAACGTATAATAATCAATATTTAGGATTATTGTGTTCTTTCTTTTTTGCTTCAAATACGGAATGTTGAACTTCGTATGATTTTGAGGTAAAACAGCCAAGCGCTTCTGTACTTTACTACATTTGTATATGATCGAGCCCTTAAATATAAAAATCACAGGTACAGGTAGTTACATCCCAAGTCAAATTCAAAAGAACAGTGACTTTCTAAACCATACTTTTTTAACAAATGATGGACTTCCCTTTGACGTTGAAAATGCGGAGATAATTGAGAAGTTCAGTTCAATAACAGGGATCAAAGAGCGTCGCTACGCTACCCAAGATCAAAACTCTTCTGACTTAGCAGCCCATGCAGCCATCAAAGCGATAACGGATTCAAAGATTGATCAAGAAACACTTGATTACATCATTGTTGCTCATAATTTTGGAGATACTCGATTCGGATCAAAACAATCGAATTCGCTCCCAAGTGTAGCGTCTAAAGTAAAAGCAGCCTTAGGAATAAAAAACCCTAAATGTGTAGCCTATGACATCCTCTTTGGATGTCCAGGTTGGATCGAAGGGGTGATTCAAGCCAAAGCATTTATAAAATCTGGAATGGCAAAAAAGTGTTTGGTCATAGGCACCGAAACGCTTTCAAGAGTTGTGGATGCCAATGATCGGGACTCAATGATTTTTGCAGACGGTGCAGGTGCTACCATCATCCAAGACTCTGAAAAATCTGGAGGTATTATGGCGCACGAATCGGTTACCTATACCGATAACAACGAAGTTGATATGTTGTTTTTTGGCGATTCCTACGAAACGAACAATAGCGATCAGTTCATTAAAATGCAAGGAAGAAAGGTGTATGAATTTGCCTTATCTCGAGTTCCTGATGCAATGAAAGCCTGTTTAGATCAATCCGGCACTTCCATACAAAACCTCAAGAAGATATTCATCCATCAAGCGAACGAAAAAATGGATGAAGCTATTGTGAAACGCTTTTATAGACTTTACAAAGAAAAAGTTCCCGTCGACGTTCTCCCAATGAACATCGAAACACATGGAAATAGTTCTGTTGCTACCATTCCAACACTCTTTGACCAAGTTCTTAAAGGTCAAAAAGACGGGCATGAGTTAGCAAAAGGCGATGTTGTTTTATTTGCTAGCGTTGGTGCTGGTATGAATATCAACGCCATCACCTACCAGATCTAAGAAAGCTATATTTATTAGATTCCTTTGAGTTATTTGGGACTTTAATTTTTAAGTTTTGTGTATTTTAGAGCAATGAAAATTTTAACCCATATCGGACAGTACGTGTTGATGCTCCAAAAAACTTTTGGGAAATTCACGAAATGGAATGTACTTCGAAACTTAATTCTACGTGAAATCGATGATTTGATCATTGGCTCGCTAGGAATTATCGCCTTTATTTCTTTTTTTGTTGGCGGTGTAGTAGCCATTCAAACTGCAATAAATACCGACAATCCATTACTTCCAGGGTATTTAGTAGGCTTTGCAACAAGACAATCCATAATTCTAGAATTTGCTCCTACCTTCATATCGGTTATTATGGCTGGAAAAGTAGGCTCGTTCATCACTTCCAGTTTGGGAACCATGCGCGTAACGGAACAAATAGATGCACTCGAGGTCATGGGTATAAATACCTATAATTATTTGATTTTCCCTAAAATCGCAGCTTTGACCTTGTATCCTTTCTTAATTAGCATTTCCATGACCCTAGGAATTTTCGGCGGTTATCTTGCTTGTATTAGTGGTGGATTTTCCTCCCATGCCGATTTTATTGAAGGCCTCCAACTTGATTTCAAAGCCTTTCATATTGTATATGCATTTATTAAAACATTTTTGTTTGCTATGCTTCTAGCCACCATACCTTCTTATCATGGTTATTTTATGAAAGGTGGTGCTTTGGATGTTGGAAAAGCCAGTACCACTTCATTTGTGTGGACCAGTGTTGCCATTATCATAACGAATACAATTGTTACTAACCTTTTGCTTACGTAGAATGATTCAAATAAACAACCTCATAAAATCGTTCGAAGAAACTCAAGTCCTAAAAGGAATAAGCACCACCTTTGAAAAAGGGAAAACCAATTTGATTATTGGTCAAAGTGGCTCTGGTAAGACTGTGTTTTTAAAATGTATTATCGGCCTTTTTGAACCTACAGGAGGAGATATTATTTTCGACAATACAGCCTTAAGCAGTATGGACTTAAAAACAAGAGCGCTTTTAAGACAAGACCTTGGAATGGTTTTTCAGGGCAGTGCTCTTTTTGACTCAATGACGGTTGAAGAAAACATCATGTTTCCCATGAGAATGTTTACCAATGCCAGTGAAGATGAATTAAGAGATCGTGCAAATACAGCAATTAATCGAGTGAATTTAATAGACGCAAACCACAAAATGCCGTCAGAGATTTCTGGAGGGATGAAAAAAAGAGTGGCCATTGCTCGCGCCATAATAATGAATCCTAAATATCTTTTTTGTGACGAACCCAATTCTGGATTAGATCCCAGAACAGCTATATTAATTGACAACCTTATTCAGGAGATAACCCAAGAATATGAAATTACAACGGTTATTAATACACACGATATGAATTCGGTAATGGAAATAGGCGAAAAAATTGTATTTCTTGAAAACGGGTTGAAACAATGGGAAGGTACCAACCAAGAGATTTTTAAAACAGATAATGAAGCAGTAACAAAATTTGTCTACTCTTCAGAGATGTTTAAAAAAATCAGAGCCATCTACATCAAAGAATCAAATTAATTGCTTCTACAAGTTTAGACAGAGCAGGTATTTATTTTATGTGTGTTTTTTAATTTCGGTCACCTCAGCGTGGGGACTGAAAATATACTTCTTCCGTGTTGATATTTCTTCGCATTCAAATCGCTTAACACGTTTTCTTCCAAGTCGAAATGCTCTTCCATCTGCAATTGAAAAAAGTGTTCCTTCTTCTAGTTCATAGATGTACGTTCTATCACGAATGGGGTCGAACTTACCCAACTCCATTACTAACTTAAAATCTGTATCACTACTGGCCTTTGGATTTTTAAAATGCAATGCGATTACGGCTAATAAGCTTTCTGGAAAAACAGCTGGATTGATTAACGGCAACATCAGCTTCTGAAAAGTCGTTTTCCACTCTTTCCCATGGGGCTGTATTCGATAGCCAAATTCTTGAAAAGCAACAAAATGGGCCAACTCATGAATTAATGTCAATAAGAAACGATAGGGATTGGAACCTTTGTTTATAGTTATTTGGTGTACACCAGACAGGGTCTTTCTATAATCACCATGCTTTGTTTTTCTTTTAGAAACGACTTTAACATCAACTTTAAAAGCCGACAAATACGACTCAACCTGAGGGATTGCCGTGGTGGGTATCGATTCAAAAACTGAAGTCATTGAAAATAAAATTAGGGGGTACCCGAAGAAACTGGCAAAACCTTACCGTTATAAAATTGATGCCCTGTTAGTGCAAAATTCAAGAGGTATGAACCCATCTCTTCTGCACTCAGAGGTGCTTGATACCCTGGGAAAGCTTCTTCGAGCATCTCAGTCTGAACCGCTCCAAAGGCAAGTGCATTAAATGCAGGCCCAGTTTCTTTAAACTCTTCAGCAAGTAATTCTGTTAGGGTTATTACTGCTCCTTTACTACTGCTGTAGGCTGCCAATCCGGGGAATTTTGAACTGCCTTGAACACCTCCCATACTACTGACATTGACAACATGCCCTTTTGGATTAATCATGGGTAAAAGTTGGCGCGTAAGCTCAGACAAACCGAAAACATTTACTTTAAAGACCGATTCAAAAACATCGAAAGTCGTTTCTTTAAACGGAATGTTTTCTAGTTTTCCAGCATTATTAATTAAAATATCAATTGAAATTCCACGTGAAGCAAAATCTTGACAAAATGACCTAATCGCCTCTGGGTCTATTAAATCTACTGAAAAAGCTTGAATGTTATCTATCCCCTTTAAGTCGTCGATAGTTCTTGAGATTGCAAAAACCTGATTCCCTTGGGAAGCAGCAAGTAATGCCGTTGCTCTACCAATCCCTCTTCCTGCTCCTGTTATGATGATGTTCTTTTTCAACTTTCTTTAATTTTAATCTTAATTATATAGTACAAGTTAAATATAAAAAAACCCGCTGAAAGCGGGTTTATACTTTTTCAATTAAAATGTTATAACAACATTGTTAAAGGATTTTCGATATACTGTTGTAATGTCTGTAAAAACTTTGAACCTGTAGCTCCATCAACCGATCTGTGGTCACAAGCAAGGGTAAGCTTCATCATATTACCAACAACAATTTGCCCATTCTTCACTACTGGTTTTTGAACTATAGCTCCAACCGATAATATGGCGGAATTGGGCTGGTTGATTATCGAAGTAAATTCTTGAATTCCAAACATTCCCAAATTAGAAATGGTAAATGTACTGCCATCCATCTCAGCAGGTGTTAGCTTTTTATCTCGTGCGCGCACGGCATAATCCTTTACGAGTGCTCCGATTTGAGGTAATGATTGCTCATCTGCAAATTGAACCACAGGCACGACCAATCCATCATCGACAGCAACAGCAACCCCCATGTGTACGTGGTTGTGTTTTACAATCTTATCATCGTACCACCTTGAGTTTACTTGCGGATGTTGTTTTAATGCTAAGGCAGTTGCCTTAACAACAATATCGTTGAATGAAATCTTAGTATCTGGAATAGAATTGAATTGCGTTCTAAAGGCAATGGCATTGTCCATATCATACTCAACACCTAAGTAATAGTGTGGTGCTGTAAATTTGGAGGCGGCTAGACGCTTGGCAATTGTTTTGCGCATCTGACTGTTTGCCATCTCCTCAACAGATTCAATCCCAGTTGGCACAAAAGGTCGAACACCTCCTGCTGCTGGTTGATAGCCCTCTATATCTCTTTTGATGATTCTGCCACCATCTCCAGAACCAGATACCATAGCGATATCAATTCCTTTTTCTTCAGCTAATTTCTTAGCAAGGGGAGATGCTATAATCCTACCATTATTTGTTTTCTTCACTGCAACAACAGGAGTCGCTACAGCCTTTGGAGTCTCTACTTTAGCAGCTCCAACTGGAGCTGCTTCAGCTTTTGGAGTTTCAGCAACAGGAGTTGGCTTAGAACCCAAAGAAGCAATTGCAGCTTTAACATCGGCATCTTTAGCTCCAATAATAGCCAATACGCTATCAACTGGCGCCGATTCGCCTTCTTGAATCCCAACATACAACAGAGTTCCGTTGTGAAAAGATTCAAATTCCATAGTCGCCTTATCCGTTTCTATTTCTGCAAGAATATCGCCTTCAGCAACCGTATCACCTACTTTCTTTAACCAAGAAGCAACCGTACCTTCTTCCATGGTATCACTTAAACGGGGCATGGTAATAACTTCAACATCGTTAGGAAGAGCAACTGTTTCGGGTGCTGCATCTTCGACAGCAGTTTCTTCAGCTGCAACTGCTGGAGAACCTCCGCCTAAATGAGCAGAAATATCTTCACCTTTCTCACCTATAATTGCCAAAAGGGTATCTACGGGTGCAGTTCCACCTTCTTGTATTCCAATATGTAATAATTCTCCCGCATAAAATGCTTCGAATTCCATTGTAGCTTTATCCGTTTCGATTTCGGCAAGAATATCACCTTCACTTACGGTATCTCCAACTTTCTTAAACCAAGTAGCGACAGTACCTTCTTCCATGGTGTCACTTAATCGAGGCATGTTTATAATTTCTGCCATATCTAGCTTAATTTATGTTTAATAAAAGGATAATCTGTTTGTTCGTAAACAGCATCATACATAACCGATTTTTCAGGGTATGGAGAATCTTCAGCAAATTTTTCACATTCCGCAACGCGTGCTTTAACATCTGCTTCGATCGCATCAAGGTCTGACTGCTTTGCGTATTTTTTATCAAGAATAAGAGCCTTAACCTGAGAAATTGGGTCTACTTTTTTATACTCTTCAACTTCTTTTTTAGTACGGTATTGTTGTGCATCAGACATAGAATGCCCTCTGTATCGGTAGGTCTTCATTTCTAAGAAAGAAGGTCCGCCACCGTCTCTTGCAAGTTTAATTGCTTTGTCCATAGCCTCGGCAACTGCAACAGGATCCATACCATCTACTGGGCCACAAGGCATTTCATAACCAAGCCCAAGTTTCCATATCTCTTCATGACTTGCTGTTCTTGCAACAGAAGTACCCATGGCATATCCATTGTTTTCAACAACAAATACTACCGGTAGTTTCCATAAAGTAGCCAAATTGAGGGTTTCATGCAGCGAACCTTGACGCACTGCACCGTCTCCCATATAACAAAGTGTTACGCCACCTGTATTATTATATTTGTCACCAAAAGCCATTCCAGCTCCCAGAGGAATTTGACCTCCAACAATTCCGTGACCACCATGAAATTTAAATTCTTTTGAAAAAATATGCATGGAACCTCCAAGACCGCTTGATGTTCCCGTAGCTTTTCCATAAAGTTCAGCCATAACACGTTTGGGGTCTACACCCATCCCGATGGGTTGAACGTGATTTCTGTAGGCCGTAATCATACGATCTTTACCTAATTCCATTGCATGTAATGACCCAGCAAGAATTGCTTCTTGACCATTATATAAGTGAAGGAATCCTCTTACTTTTTGCTGAATGTACACTGCGGCTAATTTGTCTTCAAACTTTCTCCAGAAGAGCATATTTGAATACCAATCGATATAGGTTTGTTTTGTTATTTTCTTCATTAATATTGTTATTTGAAAAAATTTAGATCTGAGCCCAAAAATACAATATTTTATTGATTTTATTCATGTGAAAAATGGGCTTATTGAGTCAATAAGTTGTTAAAATCACAATAAAATTAATGGATTTCTTCGGAAAAAGAAATTATGCTATCCGACTAGTCCTCAGACTCCGTTACAGGAGCGCTTGCCAAATCAAAAGTCATAGAGAATCGAAGTGTGTTTTCGAGGGGGTTTCTAACTTTAGAAGTCGAAAAAAGATAGGAAATATCAATCACTGCAAAATTCAAAGAAAAGCCTGCGCCCAAGGTAAAATATTTACGAGATCCTTTTTCAATACTTTCATGAAAATAACCTCCTCGTAATGCAAAAGCGTCTTGAAAATTATACTCGGAACCAAAACCCCAGTGATTTCTTTTAATTCTTCAGAGAAACCATCTGGAGCATCGTTGAACGATTCAAAAATACCCGGCAAAAAACTAATGTCAGGCTGCTGATAACGATCAATCTGACCCGTGTCTTCATCAATTACAGCAACTGGAGAAGGAACCAATAGCTTGTTGAATTCTAAATTAAAAGAAATTTTATTATCCGAATCTAAATGGACGTTCAGCCCAGATCCCAGCTTCAAATTCGTAGGGATAAAGTTTTTTTGCCCGCCTTCATCATACTTCAATCGGGGGCCAATATTCGAAATATTAAACCCAAGTCGCAGGCGTGCTTTTTTGTCTCTAAAATCGAATAAGTCACTTTTATAAAAACCCGCAATGTCAATCCCGAGCGTATTAGCAGAGGTAGCGTCAAGGTCCGATGAGATTTTCAAATCCGATCGTATAAAACGTGCNGCTACCGCCATGGAATATTTGGTGTTGAGCAACAAGGCATACGAAAAATCTAAAGTGAGCTCATTGGGACGTTCAATTCCTTGTTCGATAATAGTACCTGCAACTAAATCATTTAAGACAATGTCGCCTAAACTAAAATACTTAAGGCTAGCTGCCCAAGCACTTCGATCCGTATTTTTGTTAAAATAGGTGATGTTTGCTAAGAAAATATCATTGACCAGTTTACTCAAATAAGGAGTATAACTTACCCCAAAACCGGATTTTTGTTCTGCAAAAACATATTTAGAAGGATTCCATTGCTGTGAAAAGGCATCGACAGATGTTGCGACCCCTTGTTCTCCCATTGCTGCACCACGCGCATCTGGTGTTATTAATAAAAAGGGAACTCCCGTTGTAATGACACGTTCTTGTGCAACTGTTTCTAAAGCACAGGCAATGCAAAAAAAAGTAGTCAAAACTACTCTTAAACAGGCTTTTACATGAAATATTGTTCGTGTCATATAATCATATAACGCTTTTTTTATAAAAATCTTATGCGTAAAAAATTTAAAAAATAAACAGAAGAACAAGATCCCAGATAATAATCTAATATTTCAAACGTTCTAATTAAGAATCTGAACGCAAACAACGCATTAAAGTTTAGATGCAAGAGTAGATTTTGTATATTGCATACATTAAGTAAAAAAACGAGTACTTTATATAATATTTATGAGAATCAACTTATTATCTAAAAACGCTATTCTAATCGCTTTTACAGCATTAATTGCTATTTCCTGTGGGAAAAACAATCAATCAAGAGCTACGGGATGGGGTATAAATTCAAAAAAAGGCGGGTTTCAATATAACGTTGAATTTGAGGATCAAGAAACGGGTCCCGGTCTGGTATTTATAGAAGGAGGAACATTCACAAAAGGACAGGTACAAGACGATGTTATGCACGACTGGAATAATTCTCCAAACAAGCAGCACGTGATGTCGTTCTATATTGACGAAACAGAGGTCACCAACCTAATGTATTTAGAATACTTGGATTGGATCACCTTAGTTTTTCCTCAAGACCAAAGACAGTTTAAACAATTATATAACGGAGCTCTCCCCGACACCTTGGTTTGGAGAAACCAGTTGGGTTATGTCGAAGAACTTACCACAAACTATTTACGACACCCTGCTTATGCAGAATATCCCGTTGTAGGAGTTAATTGGTTACAGGCTGTTCAATTTGCTGAATGGAGAACCGATCGTGTAAATGAATTTATTCTTGAACGTGAAGCTTACATTCAAGAAGATGTGCGTTATACAGAAGTAGACGCAAACAGTACGTTCAGCACAGGAGCCTACCTCAAACGTCCCGAAACCACTTATGGTGGAAAAATTGACAGTTTAACTGGTAAGAATGGTCGTATGCAAAAAGACACGACTGAAGTAAATGTTTACGCAGGTGTTGACAAAGGAATTTTATTACCCTCGTACAGACTTCCAACGGAGACTGAATGGGAATATGCAGCTTTAGCTTTGGTAGGAGATCGAGAATACAATACGTATCGCGGAAAGAAAAAATACCCATGGTCAGGAGAATATACACGTTCTGAAGAACGACGTTCGGAAGGAGATCAATTAGCAAACTTTAAACTTGGTAAGGGAGATTATGGCGGAATTGCAGGATGGTCAGACGATGGAGCCGACATTACAATACAAGTAAAAGCATATCCTCCAAATGATTTTGGAATTTATGATATGGCTGGAAACGTTGCCGAATGGGTTGCCGATGTATATCGTCCTATTGTTGACGATGAAGCCAGTGATTTTAACTACTATAGAGGTAATGTTTACCTAAAAGACGTAATTAGTGAAGACGGAAAAGCGCAAGTAATTTCGCCAGACCAATTGGTATATGATACGCTTCCCAATGGAAAGGTGCTTTTAAAAAGACTTCCAGGTCAACTTGAAAAAGTAGCTATTGACGAAGAAGAAACATTCCTTAGACAAAATTTCACTAAAAGTGATAACAAAAACTTTAGAGATGGTGACTTGGGATCGACTCGTCTGTTCTCCAGATTTGGAGAAGAAGAGGAGAGTGAAAATGCTCGTCCAGAAACCACAACCATGTACGATGCTCCTACGCATCCAAAAGTTACCGTAGATGAAGACGGCAACTTAGTTCGAACAAAAGATAAATCCAACAAAAGAACTTCCTTAATTACAGATGAAGTTCGTGTATACAAAGGTGGATCTTGGAAAGATAGAGCCTACTGGCTCGATCCAGCTCAAAGACGTTTTATGCCGCAATATCTCGCTACAGATCACATTGGCTTTAGATGTGCTATGACTCGATTAGGTTCGAAAAGCAAGGTTAAAAAAACGGCCAGACACAAGCGTAAAGGTTAATCAAATCAAAAGGCATTTTTAACGAAATGCCTTTTTTATTTCATGGAGGCAAAAGATCTTTATTCCTATTTCCTAAAATCCACTGGGGTAACAACCGATTCACGAAAAATCGAGGAAGGAACACTTTTTATCTGCTTAAGAGGAGAACATTTTAATGGCAATAGATTTGCAGAAGAAGCCCTCGAAAAAGGAGCTTCTTATGTGGTTGTAGATGACTCGGAGTACTTCAAAGAAGACAAACGCTTTATTATCGTAGAAAATTGTCTTAAGAGTCTACAAACACTCGCTCATCACCATCGCATGCAATTTAGCATACCCGTGATAGGACTTACGGGATCGAATGGAAAGACTACCACAAAAGAATTGATTAACAGTGTCCTGTCGCAACAATTCAATACTACAGCAACGGTCGGAAACCTCAACAACCACATTGGAGTACCCCTCACCCTTTTGAATATTAATTCGAATACTGCAATTGCCTTGATTGAAATGGGTGCGAACCACCTCAAGGAAATTGAACTTTTAGCCGCAATAGCTGCCCCTACGCATGGTTATATAACCAATTTTGGAAAAGCACATTTAGAAGGTTTTGGAAGTATTGAAGGCGTGGTTCGAGGAAAATCTGAACTCTACCAATTCTTAGCAAAAAATAAAGGGGTATGCCTTATCAACTCAGCAGATCCAATACAAGTATCCGGTACGCAGAATCAAAAAACATTTTCTTTTGGAACCAGCGATAAAGCAGCAGTTACAATTCAAAATATTGATCGAGGAGCAGACCAAAACATTGTGATTCGTACAGAAGAAACAGAAATTATCAGTCAACTAAAAGGAGCGTACAATTTCACCAATATCGCAGCGGCAATAGCCTTTGGATATTACTTTAAAATTCCTGTAGCAAAAATCAAAAAAGGAATTGAAGCGTACAATCCTACAAATAATCGTTCGCAATGGCATAAAACAGATTCCAACACCCTAGTGCTTGACGCATATAACGCAAATCCCAGCAGTATGAAAGCTGCTTTAGAATCCTTTTTTAGTGCTAAAAAAGAAGATTGTGTTCTGATTCTTGGCGATATGTTGGAGTTAGGGTCTTTTGCAGATGAGGAACACCAAAAAATTGTTGATTTAATCGAAACAAAAAAGATAGCGGAGGTTCTCTTAATTGGCCCTGAATTTAATAAAACCAAAACATCAACATCTGGCTTTAAGAAATTCAACAGCACCGCATCTGCTATCCCCTATCTTCAAGAAAAGAACTTCCAAAACAAAACCATCTTGATCAAAGGATCAAGAGGAATTGCCTTGGAAGTGTTAAAAGATTATTTGTAGAACTAGTCGATACTCAGTTCTTGTATCTCTTTGAATCTTGAAGCATCTTCTGCCTCAATTTTACTTTTCAATACCGGCCATACTTCTTTGTAGAAATTATTGGTTTGTTCAATTGCAACCTCCAACTCTTCTTTAGCATGCTGTAATAACTTATTTTCTGTCGCCGTAATCCCTTCTTGACGACTTCTAATATAACGTGATGCATTTCTAATACGGGTCAAAACATTACTCTCTGGATTGCGGACAATCCCTTGACGTTTATCTTCCTTGCCAATATAAAGAGCTATTAGAGAATCGATGGTTTTGGTCTGGCTTTTCATTTCTTTGAGTAAGGCCTTCATCTCATCCGATTTGTTTTCTTTAAAGAGCTTTTTATAATCTGCAAGGGTTTGCTTACTCTCTGCTAACTGTTTTACAGCAGCTGCAGCTGCAGCAGTATACCCTTCTAATTCTTTGGAAGCAGTGTATACAGCATCAATGTTTGCTGGATCAACAGTCAACCTTGGATCGCTTTTAACCTCAATAGTTTGCTCAGATTGTTCGTCTCCAAAAGACATAACCAGACGATATGTTCCGGGTTTTACTTGAACTCCCGAAGGCTCTCGTTTCGATTTACTGGGTTTTCTTCTCGGTCTAGAAACTCCTTTCTCATCCATATTCCAATACCAACGGTAAATTCCCTTTTCTTTAGGAACCTTCTTTTTAAGGGTTCTAATCAAACGTTCTCCGTCGTATACCATGAGGGTAAGCGAGTCTTTTTTAGCTTCTTTCTTTTCGGCTTCATCTTCATCATTAGCTTTTTCCTCTTTGTCCGAGTCTTTATCTTTTTTAACAGGAGGATTGACAAAATAAGAAAGCATGGCTCCGTATTTTCGGTTGGTACCCTGGTACATTGCATCTGCGCCAAANCGGCTCCCTGTTGGTTGCTGATAAGCTGCCAAATAAGCNGTTGGTGGTTCGAATAGTTGTACGTCCTTTTCAATTATACTTGAACTAGAAGCCAAAGCTCTTAGCGGGCGAATATCATCTAGAACCCAAGCTGCTCTTCCAAAAGTTCCAATTACCAAATCGTGTTCTCTGGGGTGAATAACCAAATCTTTTACCGAAACGGTTGGAAAAATTTCAGCATCAAACTTATCCCATTGCTTTCCTGCGTTAAGCGAAATATAAAGTCCATCATCGGTTCCTAAAAACATCAAGTTTGGATTGATTGGATCTTCTACGATACTCAATGTGTAATTTTCAACATCGCCACCNTCTACAATACGTTCCCATGTTTTTCCATAGTTCTTAGTTCTATATGCATAGGGGGTATAGTTGAATCTTCTGTAATCATTTGCAACCAACAAGGCTTCTCCCTTGTTTTTATTTGAAGCTTTGATTTGNGTAATCCAACTCCCTTTGGGAAGTCCTTTGANGTTTTTGGTAACCTCATTCCAAGTTGACCCTGCATCTTGAGTGAAATGTACACGTCCATCGTCAGAAGCAACCCAAAGCATATCTTTTTCAACTGAGGAAGGTTCAATCACTANAAGAGTACAGTGGTTTTCTGCNCCNGTAGCATCGAGGGTAAGTCCTCCACTCTCGCTCTGCTTTTGCTTTTCAGGATCATTGGTCGTTAAGTCTGGGGAAATCACCTTCCAAGTTTGGCCTTTATCCTTGCTAACATGTACGAATTGACTACCAAAATAAACGGTGCTGTTGTCAAAAGGATCTTGTCCTATTGCTGCGTTCCAATTGAATCGTAAGCGGGTATCTGCTTCTGGGTGGGTGGGGCGAACGATATAGTTGTTTCCAGTCTTCCAGTCGTAACGAGACACATACCCCTGCTGGCTCATGGCATATCCATAACGGGAATCATCTAAATCGGGCACTACATCAAATCCATCTCCAAAAGCAATTTCTTGCCAATAGGAATTTCTAATTCCTTGTACTTTCCAAACGTAGGCTGGGCCTCTCCAAGATCCGTTGTCTTGCATTCCGCCATATACATTATAAGGAAATTCATTATCTACACTAATGTGATAGAATTGAGCAACAGGAATGTTGCCGATAAAACGCCAAGTTTTACCCCCATCGCGAGTAATGTTTAAGCCACCATCATTACCGTCTATCATAAACGAGCCATCTTGCGGATGAATCCACCAAGCATGGTGATCTGGATGAACGCCGTTGTCAACGCCATAGGCAGGCATCAGCTGACTGAAATTCTTCCCGCCATCTTGGGATACATTGACATAGGTAAATACAGAAAATACTCGGTTTTCATTTTGAGGATCAACNGCAATATCGGAGTAATAAAAAGGTCGATTTCCAATATCGTCTTTNTCGTTTATTTTCTTCCATTTAAAACCACCATCTTCAGACTTGTATAATGCATTTTTNTTTGATTCNACTAAGGCATAAATTATATTGGTTTTATTCGCTGCAATGGCCAAACCAATTCTCCCAAGGTCACCCTTAGGNAAGCCGTCTTCATCNGTTTTCTCTGACCAATTTTCACCGCCATCGAAACTTACATAAAGACCACTCCCCGAGCCTCCTGATTTGAAAAACCAGGGGTCCCGTTTGTGTTCCCACATAGCGGCAACTAATTTATTGGGGTTGCTGGGATCCATAACCAGATCGGCAGCACCGGTTTTATCGTTTACGTATAGTATTTTCTTCCAGAATTTACCTCCATTGATTGTCTTATAAACTCCACGTTCGGGATGTACACCCCAAGGAGAACCAATAGCTGCAACATAAACTATATTGGGGTTTGTAGGATCGATAAGTACGCGATGAATGTGTCTTGTTTTTTCAAGCCCCATGGACTTCCATGATTTTCCTCCGTCAAGTGATTTAAAAATTCCATATCCGCCATTCAAACTGTTTCTAGGGTTTCCTTCTCCCGTTCCTACCCAAATCACATCGGGATTGGATTGTTGAATTGCCACAGCACCAACAGAAGCGGTTACTTGATCGTTAAAAACTGGTTTCCACGTTACTCCTCCAGAAGTAGATTTCCATAAACCACCCGAAGCGGTACCTACAAACATAATGTCGGAATCGGAATTCACAACGTCAATGGACGTAATCCGACCGCTCATCCCTCCAGGGCCAATATTCCTTGGCGCGGCTTCTTTGAGCCAGGTGGTAGAAAAGTCTTGTGCTCCCAATTGAAGGAAACAGCATAAAAAAAATAAAGAAAATATTGATCTCATTCTTGTAAAATTTAATTAAAAGAGTATTCCGACTAAAGGTAGAAAAAAATAGTAGTTAATGGATATTAAACAAAAAAGCTGTTTTAAATAAAAAATTGTTTTGATTTCCTATACTTCTTTGAGAATAATATAAAGGTAGGTTCCTTGCTTGCACCATAGGATTGAATGCTATAATTCTATCGGTCATTAGTTAAGGTTCTTTGGGTTTTTACTTATTTCGTAGCACAGGTGTTTTTCATAATCAGGATGATGAATCATACTAGGGTGATTGAATTCGCCGATTTTTTTCATTCCTATTTTTCTCATTACATTTTCAGATTTACGATTCTGTATTGTGCAAACTGATATAATCGTATTTAGTGCTAATTCATTAAACGCAAATTCGAGGCATCTTTTTGCTCCTT
>JGI20154J14316_10002602_pt1 | contig 15103 bp, 19 predicted proteins | sample COG_04_FD_14316 | JGI IMG/M metagenome (IMG submission 14316) | reverse complement strand
GTTACATCCCTACCCTCCTTTGCCTCTTGGCGCATAAATTGCATAAATTGTTTAGAGGCAGAATGATGGTCAATTATTTTTACACCAGCTTTACGAAATGAATACAAAACAGCTTGATTTAATTCTACAAGTGCTCTATCTTTCCACAAGCTACTTTTATCTCTAATATCTAAACCCATAAGTTTAGCTACTGTGGGCAGAAGATTGTAACGATCTTCATCAGCGAGATTCCGAGCACCAATTTCTGTACCCATATACCAACCATTAAAAGGAGCTGCAAAGAATTCAATACCACCAATTTCTAAGGTCATATTAGAAATAATAGGTACAGCGTACCATTGCAAATTCAAATCCTTAAAACGCTCTATGCTTGGGTGTTCTATTTCTACAAGAGATACAATGTGCTGTGGAATTACTCTGACTTCTGGTTTATCATTTCCAATTTTAACCACCAATGGCAAAACATCAAACTGCCCCATCTTAGGCTCCCAACCAAGCTCTATACATTTTTTAGTAAAATCTATATTCTTAGAATCACCTACAACAGTTCCATCTTCAGTGAGATATCCGGCAAAACCAAGTAGCTGAGGGTTCCATATTCGGATTTTTTTTTGAGACCCAAAAACAGTAATCGTTGAAAGAATATTGCCCTTATTGGTCGCAAACTCAATATGATTAAATAGCGCTTCAAAAACCTCATCGGAGGTATTTAAATTGCGTTGATCTAAAACCTCCATAGAACGCCAAAACAATCTACCAATACATTTATTAGAATTACGCCAAGCGACTTTTGTACCATATTCAAGCTCAAAATCAAGCAGTTTATAACTACCCGTTTCATTAATTAAATTAGATACCTGCAACCATCTCTGTTGAAATAAGTTGGATTTATCTAACTCTTGGTAGCACAATTCCAAATAGGCTTTTGCTTTGACTTTTATCGAGGGTTCTGCCATAGTTATAATTTAAATGCAATTAGAAAAGAAGAACCAATTAAAGGGTTTTTAAAATGTGATGATCAGAAAACAACTTATCAACTTTTTTTTCTACTTCATCATCAAGCAATAAAGGGGGAGCATGATGTGGTTTTATTCGCGTATCTATGAGTAAAGAACCTTTACAACCCCAATGTTTGAATTTAATAAAAGAGTCTATTCCATAAATATCATGAGATGGATTGGCTCTGGTAAATGTAGACCACAAAAAGTTATTGAAGGTCTCTGCCACAAAATCAGCATCATCTGTCATCACCAGTAAAGGTAAAGAATTAACCTTTTCGCCAAGAAATAATTTCAACTCTTCCGCCCATTTTTTCATTTCTAGATGAGCCTTTTCGTAAGTTTCGAATGCGGAACACGAAAGAGCTAAAATACCCGGAGCTACTAATTTTACTTTAGAGATTCCTTGAGGTAGCGGATTTTCAGTTTCGAAGTGGTCGGCTAAAACTCTACATTTATTTCCAGCTGCAGCCACAACAACTTTGGAGCCTGAGTTTAAGCCCTCACTGGAATAGTCAAGCGTATCGATACTCGTATTGGTATAAAAGTGGAGGTCGCGTTCCCAATGAACACGCTCGAGGATGTGGGTTAAGAATACTTGCTCGTCATCAATATTTAAATCTTTATTATCCTCCTCTGCAGCAATAAATAAAAACTTAGCGAGAGACATTTGACCGAACCCAAGTATATGATTGGCCTGCGTTAAAATTTCTGCAGGAAAACGCTCTTTTACATAAGGTGTGTAACGCTCGGAACCAATCGCAAAAAGAAGTGGATGAACGCCCGCTGCATCCACAGCATGCACTGCTTTAACACCTGGCAATTCTAATTGTATTGTATCTCCAGCGAGTTCGTGTATCATGGCACCAAAACTCGTATCTTCTTGAGGTGGTCTACCAACAACCGTAAATGGCCAAATAGCGTCTTTTTTATGATACACTTTATGAACTTTCATAAGTGGGAAGTCATGTTTTAAGCTGTAATAACCTAAATGGTCTCCAAAAGGTCCTTCAGGTTTAACATCATGAGGAAAAACCTCACCTGTAATCACAAAATCTGCGTCTGCACAAACCGTAAAACCATCTTCCTTAAAATAACGCATTCGCTTGCCTCCTAGCATCCCTGCAAAGGCAAATTCGGGCATGCCTTCGGGTAAAGGCATTACTGCAGAAAAACTTAAAGAAGGAGGTCCTCCGACAAATATGCTTACTTTTAACGGTTCTCCTTTATTGTTTGCTTTTGATTGGTGCACACCAATACCACGGTGTATCTGATAGTGCAAGCCTATTTCTTTGTTTTGTATATAGTCATTACCTCCTAACTGAATACGATACATGCCCATATTAGACTTCATCCAACCAGGTTGATCTGCGTCTTCAGTATAAACAATTGGTAAAGTTACAAAAGGACCTCCATCGTTTTTCCAACACGTAATTTGAGGTAACTGATCAATGGTCGTCTCCAACATTCCAGCACTTCGTTTGGAGACTTTTTTAGGCAAAGCGTTAAACAAGTGTTTGGGAGTAGATAAATATTTTAATGGGTTTTTTAAAGCCAATGCTGGATCCTTTTTTAATAGTGCTATATTTTGGACCATTTCTATGCTGTCTCGAAACAAAAAACGTGAACGATCAACGTCGCCAAATAAATTTGAAAGCGCTCTGAACTTTGAACCCTTTACGTTTTCAAATAGTATTGCAGCAGCTCCTTTCTCATAGGCACGTAGCTGAATAGAAGCCATTTCTAAATAAGGATCAACTTCTCTTTTAATACGTATTAACTGTCCATTTTTTTCTAGATCTGTAACACAAGATTCTAAACTTTTATACCCCATTTTTTAAATGTTTACTCAAAGGTATTTATTATAAATGAATGTTTTGAATAGCGGCTAAATTAATTTTAGGAAACTCCGAAATAGAACCGTTTTGTATAATCAAAACCAAGAATCTAAATCATCTTTTATACAAGAAGTAGAACGCGTGTAAAAGAGGTTAAAATAGGAACTCATTATACGCTTAAAAATGAGCCATAAATGTCATAAAAAAAGCCCCTTTAGTAAATAAAGAGGCTTTTAAAAAATTGTATTCTAGCGTTTGTTCATTTCAACATAGGGTCTTTCATTATGACCTGTATATACTTGACGAGGGCGACCAATAGGATCTCCATTCTCACGCATTTCTTTCCATTGCGCAATCCAACCAGGCAAACGTCCTAAGGCAAACATAACCGTAAACATATCTGTTGGAATACCAAGTGCTCTGTATATTATACCAGAATAGAAATCTACGTTTGGATACAAGCCACGATCAATAAAGTACTGATCTTTTAATGCTACAGCTTCTAATTCTTGCGCAATTTTCAACACAGGGTCATCGATACCTAGAGCTTCCAAAACATCATCTGCAGCTTTCTTAATGATTCGAGCACGTGGATCAAAATTTTTGTAAACTCTGTGACCAAATCCCATCAATCGGAAGGAGTCTGATTTGTCTTTGGCTTTAGTAACGTACTTAGAAACATCTCCACCATCTGCTTTAATTGCTTCTAACATTTCAATAACCGCTTGATTTGCACCTCCATGAAGAGGTCCCCAAAGAGCTGCAATACCAGCAGAAATCGACGCATATAAACTAGCATGAGAAGAACCAACAATTCTTACAGTTGAGGCAGAACAATTCTGTTCGTGATCTGCATGTAAAATGAGTAATTTATCTAAAGCATTTGCTACAATTGGATTGATATTGTACTCTTCTGTAGGAAGGCCAAACATCATTCGTAAGAAATTAGAACAATAGTCTAAATTATTATTCGGGTAAACGAGTGGCTGACGTACACGATTTTTAAATGCCCAAGCTGCCAATGTTGGTAGCTTAGCTAATAATCGGATTATGGTTCCATTAACTTCTTCAACAGAACGATTTGGATCTAATGATTTTGGATAAAATGCAGTTAAGGAAGACACCAATGAAGAAAGTACTCCCATTGGATGAGCATTAGAAGGGAAACCGTCTAAAATTGATTTTACATCTTCATGAACCAACGTATGTTGTGTAATCTCTCTCTTGAAAATCTCTAGCTCGTCATGAGTAGGTAGTTCTCCATAAATAACGAGGTAAGAAACTTCAATAAATGAAGATTTATCAGCTAACTCTTCAATGCTGTAGCCTCTATGTCGTAAAATACCTTTTTCTCCATCTAAAAATGTAATGGCACTGTTTGTAGAACCCGTATTTTTAAATCCTCTATCAATTGTAATGAGACCTGAAGCTCCTCTTAATTTACTTATATCAATAGCTTTTTCACCTTCACTACCTTCTACTACTGGAAGTTGGTAACTCTTTCCATCATATACTATTTCTGCAAAATCTGACATTTAATATGTTTATTATGGGTTAAATTATTCTGTTATTGGAGTGCAAAATCAAAGCCAAAAATTTATTTTAAAAATTTGAAATCTTTACCATTAAAAATTGCAGACTCTCCAAGAGCTTCTTCAATTCGTAATAGTTGGTTGTATTTAGCCATACGATCTGAACGTGAGGCTGAGCCCGTTTTAATTTGCCCCGTATTTAATGCCACTGCTAAATCTGCAATGGTATTGTCTTCTGTCTCTCCAGAACGATGACTCATCACTGTTGTAAATGAATTGTTTTGGGCCATTTGCACAGCATTAATAGTTTCTGTTAAGGTACCAATCTGATTTACTTTAACGAGAAGTGAATTTGCAATTCCTTCAGTTATTCCTCTAGAAAGTCGCTCAACATTGGTAACAAAAAGATCATCACCTACAAGTTGAATCTTGTCTCCTAAAGCATCTGTCATTGATTTCCAACCAGCCCAATCGTCTTCATCTAAACCATCTTCAATCGAAAGTATAGGATATTTCTTAACCCAATCAGCCCAATAGTCAACCATTTCTGAAGAGGTTAATTTGTCTCCTGTTGATTGATGAAAATGATAAACACCTTCTTCTGCATTGTAAAATTCTGAAGCTGCTGCATCCATAGAAACGAATACATCTTCTCCTGGACGGTAACCTGCATTTTCAATAGCTCTTAAAACCATTTCCATAGCTTCGACATTAGAGCGTAAGTTTGGTGCAAACCCACCTTCGTCTCCTACATTGGTAGCTAAACCTTTAGATTTTAAAACGGCTTTTAAATGATGGAAAATTTCAGTTCCCATTCGTAAAGAGTCTGAAAATGATTCAGCACCTACAGGCATTACCATAAATTCTTGAAAATCTATGGCATTGTCAGCATGAGAACCTCCATTTAAAATATTCATCATAGGAATAGGGAGTGTACGAGCATTAACTCCTCCAATATAGTTGTAGAGCATCTGACCGGTTGATGCAGCAGCAGCTTTTGCACTCGCTAGAGAAATAGCAAGCATTGCATTAGCTCCCATTATAGATTTATTTGGTGTTCCGTCTATATCGATCATTAACTGGTCTATTCCAGCCTGATCTTCAATAGGCAAACCAACTAAAGAATCGTAAAGGGGTCCGTTTACATTGTCTATAGCCTTATGTACACTTTTACCCATGTAGATAGACTTATCTCCATCTCTAAGCTCAACAGCTTCGTACTTCCCTGTTGAAGCTCCTGAAGGAACAGCAGCTCGTCCAAAAGCACCGCACTCTGTTACTATATCTACTTCTATAGTAGGATTTCCTCTTGAATCAAGGATTTGACGTGCATGTATGTCAGAAATTAAACTCATTTTGTAAACTATTTTATGTGTGAAGTAATATTAGTAATAAATTGATCAAATAAATAACGAGAATCGTGTGGCCCAGGAGAAGACTCTGGATGGTATTGAACTGAAAAACAAGAGCGGTCTTTTAATCGAATGCCCTCTACAGTATTATCATTAAGATTTTTGTGGGTGAGAATAACATTGTCGTGACCTTCTAAGCTCTCCATACTAATGGCAAAACCATGATTTTGAGATGTTATTTCTCCCTTACCTGTTTCTAAATTAAAAACAGGGTGATTGATCCCTCGATGCCCATTATGCATTTTGTAAGTCTCAAGACCTGAGGATAAACCAATCATTTGATGTCCTAAGCAAATCCCAAAAATAGGTAAACCAGCGTTGAGTATTTTTGATACTTCGGCAACAACTTTTGGCATAACACTTGGATCTCCAGGACCATTAGATAAAAAGAAACCATGAGGGTTCCATGCTAACATTTCTTCTAATGTAGTATGGCTAGGATATACTTTTAAATAGCATCCACGATCCGCTAAACAACGCAAAATATTTTTCTTAACACCCAAATCTAAAACAGCAACCCGAATAGCAGCGTCTTCGTTTCCGAATGTATAAGGAGATTTTGTTGATACTGTAGAGGATAGTTCTAAACCATCCATACTCGGTACTTTTGCTAATCGTTCAGTTAAATAATTAACGTCCATGTTCGCTGAAGAAATAATAGCGTTCATAGCTCCCTTGTCTCGAATGTATCTTACAAGGGCACGAGTGTCAACATCACAAATTGCAACGATACTTTCCTTTACAAAATAGTCTTGCAAAGACATAGTTGAATCTGGTCGAGAATTATGATTATTAAAATCCTTGCAAATTAAACCTGAAATTTTAACACCATCCGATTCTACTTCTATTTCGTGGGTTCCATAATTTCCGATATGAGCGCTAGTAGTAAGCATGAGCTGACCTTTATAAGAAGGATCAGTGAAAATTTCTTGGTAACCAGTCATCCCTGTATTAAAGCAAACCTCACCTGTAGCAATACCCGTTAAACCTGCAGCATGTCCATAAAAAATAGCTCCATCTTCAAGTAGTAATATTGCTTTTTGTTTCGTAGTGTATTTCATCTAATTTACATTTCAAAAAAAAAGGATAAAGCCGAAGCTCTATCCTTTAGTATTTAAGAGAATAATAAAGAATAGATTCCTATGCATCCTTAGTCTCAGCATCAGAAGAATTATCCTCTGCTTTTTCAGTAGACTCCTCAATTACTTGAGCTTCTTCTACAGCAGGAGTCTCTTCAACTGTTGCTGTAGATTTTTTTCGTCTACGAGTTTTTGTTTTCTTAACCTCTTTACCGTTGGTGTAGACTTCGTTGAAATCAACCAACTCAATCATACACATTTCAGCATTATCACCAGGGCGATTTCCTGTTTTGATAATACGTGTGTATCCACCTGGACGACTAGCTACTTTTGTTGCAACAGCACCAAACAATTCTTTGATGGTTTCTTTTTGCTTCACATAACTAAACACAACTCTACGAGAATGTGTTGAATCGACTTTTGATTTTGTGATTAATGGCTCAACATATTGTTTCAATGCTTTCGCTTTCGCCACAGTCGTGTTTATTCTTTTGTGCTCAATCAATGAACAGGCCATATTTGCTAGCATCGCTTTACGATGAGCTGCCTTTCTTCCTAAGTGATTGAATTTTTTTCCGTGTCTCATGACCCTATTCCTTGTCTAATTTGTACTTAGCAGTGTCCATACCGAAGTTAAGACCCTTCACAGCAACTAGTTCATCTAATTCTGTCAACGATTTTTTACCGAAGTTTCTAAACTTCATTAAATCGCTTTTATTAAAGGTAACCAAGTCACCTAATGTATCAACTTCTGCAGCTTTCAAGCAATTAAGTGCTCTCACTGAGAGGTCCATCTCTGTCAATTTCGATTGTAAGAGTTGTCTCATTTTAAGAGATTCTTCATCGTATTGATTTTCCGAAGATGTTTCTTCATCCTCTAACGTAATTCGTTCGTCAGAGAACAACATGAAGTGATGTATTAAGATTTTGGCTGCTTCTGTTAAAGCATCCTTTGCATCAATAGAACCATCAGTGATCACATCGAAAATTAACTTTTCGTAATCTGTCTTTTGTTCTACACGAAAGTTCTCAACCTCAAACTTTACATTTTTAATTGGTGTAAAGATAGAGTCTGTTGCGATTGTTCCTAAAGGAGCTTCCTCAATATTTTGCTCTTCAGCTGTAACAAATCCACGTCCTTTGATAATGGTTAAAGTCATATCAATTTTGACTTTAGAATCCATATTACATATTACCAAATCAGGATTTAAAACCTGAAATCCGGAAATATGCTTACCAATATCACCTGCTTTTAGTTGATCTTGTCCAGCTACTGATACTTGAACGGATTCGTTCTCAACATCTTCAACTTGTTTCTTAAAGCGAACTTGCTTTAAGTTTAAGATGATTTCTGTAACGTCTTCAACAACACCTTTGATGGTAGAAAACTCATGCTCTACACCATCAATTCGTACTGAAGAAATGGCAAATCCTTCTAAGGAAGAAAGTAATACTCTTCGAAGAGCGTTACCAACTGTTAAACCATAACCAGGTTCTAAAGGACGAAACTCGAACTGACCTTGATTATCGTCAGAGTTTACCATGAATACTCTATCGGGCTTCTGGAAATTTAATATTGCCATATTATGAATCTTTTACTTGTCTTAATTATTACTTAGAGTACAATTCTACGATCAACTGCTCCTTGATGTTCTCAGGGATTTGTGTACGTTCAGGAATTGCAACGAAAGTACCACGTAATGTATCAGAATTGAATTCCAACCATTCATACACAGCAGAGCTAGATCTTACTGAATCCGTAATAGCTTCAAGCGCTTTTGACTTCTCACGAACTTCAATTACATCTCCAGGACGCATTGAATAGGAAGGAATGTTTACAATACCACCGTTAACAGTGATGTGACGGTGAGATACCAATTGACGTGCACCGCTTCTAGTTGGAGAGATCCCCATTCTGTAAACAGTATTGTCTAATCTTCTTTCACACAATTGCAATAGCATTTCACCAGTTACACCGGTTTTTGAAGATGCTTTCTTGTATAAATTACGAAATTGTTTTTCAAGAATCCCGTAAGTATATTTTGCTTTTTGTTTCTCCAGTAATTGAACTGAATACTCCGATTGCTTTGATCTTCTGCGTGAATTTCCGTGTTGACCTGGACCGTAGTTCTTTTTCTCTAACGATTTGTCAGCACCGAAGATTGCTTCACCGAATCTACGTGCAATTTTGGTTTTTGGACCTGTATATCTTGCCATTTCTTAGATTTTAAGGGATTAAACTCTTCTGCGTTTTGGAGGTCTACAACCATTGTGTGGTTGTGGAGTAACATCTACAATTTCAGATACCTGAATACCGTTGTTGTGTAACGTACGGATTGCAGATTCACGACCATTACCTGGTCCCTTCACATAAACTTTTACTTTTCTCAAACCTGCTTCATGAGCTACTTTAGCGCAATCTTCAGCAGCTGTTTGAGCAGCATAAGGAGTGTTCTTTTTAGAACCCTTAAATCCTTGCTTACCAGCGGAAGACCATGAAATTACTTGGCCTGCNTTGTTGGTAAGAGAGATGATGATGTTGTTGAAAGACGANTGNATNTGAGCCTGTCCNACAGCCTCNACCTTNACGTTTCTCTTTTTGTTTGTCTTAGCCATAGCTACCTACTATTTAGTTGCTTTCTTTTTGTTAGCAACAGTTTTTCTTCTACCCTTTCTCGTACGAGAGTTGTTTTTGGTTCTCTGACCTCTTAACGGTAGTCCCGCACGATGGCGTTGACCCCTGTTACATCCAATATCCATCAATCGCTTGATGTTTAGTTGGACTTCAGATCTTAACTCACCCTCGATGGTGTAGTCTGATATGATGGTACGAATTTGATTCAATTCGTCATCATTCCAATCCTTAACCTTTGTGCTGTGATCAACACCGGCTTTACTAAGGATTTCCGCTGATCGTGTGCTTCCTATACCGAAAATATAGGTTAGCCCGATAACTCCTCTTTTGTTTGTAGGTAAATCTACCCCTGCAATTCTTGCCATAGAATGTTTTTTAGATCAAGGTCTAGCCTTGTCTTTGTTTGAACTTAGGGTTCTTTTTGTTAATTACGTAAAGTCGTCCTTTTCTGCGCACAATTTGGCAGTCAGCACTTCTTTTTTTGATTGATGCTCTTACTTTCATTTTGGATTTATTTAATATCTGTAAGTAATTCTTCCTTTCGTCAAATCATACGGTGACATCGCTAATTTAACTTTATCACCTGGTAATAATTTGATATAGTGCATACGCATCTTTCCAGAAATATGAGCTGTTAAAATGTGACCATTTTCCAGTTCAACTCGGAACATTGCATTAGAAAGCGATTCAATAATCACTCCGTCTTGCTCTATAGATGCTTGTTTAGCCATACACTAGTTTTTGTTTTTTAATACTTTATCAATATAATCGAATGACGACAATATTTCTGCTTTTCCTTTTCGAACAACAATTGTGTGTTCAAAATGTGCCGAAGGTTTTAAGTCGGCTGTTTTAATAGTCCAACCATCGTTTAACTGGTTTATCTCTTTAACCCCCATGTTAATCATGGGCTCAATAGCAATAACCAATCCTTCATGCAATTTAACGCCTCTACCTCTTTTACCGTAATTTGGAACTTCTGGACTTTCGTGGAGATTAACTCCAACTCCATGACCAACGAGTTCCCGAACAACTGTAAAACCATTTTTCTCTGCGTGGTTTTGAATTGCATAACCAATATCGCCAATGCGATTACCAGCCACTGCAACTTCTATTCCCTTGTAAAGAGATTCTCGAGTTATTTTTCAATAACTCTTTCACATCTTTAGCAACTTCACCTACTTCATAGGTGAAAGCAGAATCACCGAAAAAACCATTTTTCTTAACTCCACAGTCTAAAGATAAAATAGTACCAGACTCAATAGGGTCATTAGTAGGAATACCATGAACAACTTGTTCATTTGGAGAAACACACAAGGTGTTCGGAAAACCACTATAACCTTTAAAAGCAGGAACACCACCATTATCTCTGATAAACTCTTCAGCTATCTTATCCAGTGCGAGAGTAGAAACTCCAGGTTGAATAAGTTTGGCAACTTCGGCGTGCGTTTTAGCAACAAGTAAAGAACTTTCTTTTATTAATTCTATTTCTTCTTCAGTCTTATAGTAAATCATAATAGAAAAGGGCTGTTACATTCCTGATCTACCTGTCAATCTACCAGACTGCATCAAACCATCGTAATGACGATTTAATAAATAGCCTTCAATTTGTTGTAAGGTGTCAAGAACAACTCCAACCATAATCAATAATGAAGTACCTCCAAAGAACTGAGAGAATGATTGGTTTATACCAGCATTCATTGCAAAGGCAGGTAAAATAGCTATAATAGCTAAAAACACAGACCCAGGCAATACAATTCTAGACATCACATTATCTAAAAAACCAGCAGTATCTTTCCCTGGTTTTACCCCTGGAACGAAACCACCATTGCGTTTTAAATCATCTGCCATCTGGTTAGTATTAACCGTTATAGCAGTGTAAAAGTAAGTAAACAATATGATTAAAGTTGCGAACACAAAATTATACCAAAAACCTGAGAAATCAGAGAAAGTGGCAACAAAACTTTGCACACCCTCAGCATCTGAAAAACCTGCGAAGGTAATAGGTATAAACATAATTGCTTGCGCAAATATAATTGGCATAACACCAGATGCGTTCACTTTTAAAGGTAAATATTGTCGAGCTGCAGCCATTTGAGCAGTAGCTCCTCGCTTAGCATATTGAATAGGAATACGACGTACACCTTGAACCAATAAAACAGAAGCAAGAATAACAACAAGCATAATTACCAACTCTACTAAAATGATTAAAGGTTTCGCTCTACCAACTTCAAACAAAAATGCTTGAGGAAGACTGGCTATAATTCCAACCATAATTAAAAGGGAGATACCATTTCCAATACCACTGTCCGTAATTTTCTCTCCTAACCACATAGCGAACATAGTACCTGTAACAAGTATAATGATACTTGACAACCAGAACGAACTACTTGACAACAAGAAGGCTTCAGCTGGAAGCGTTGCTTTTAAGTTGGCAATGTAACCTGGTGCTTGAAAACAAGTAATCAAAACAGTTAAATAACGAGTTATTTGACTGATTTTTGTCCGTCCACTTTCACCGTCCTTTTGCAATTTCTGCAAATAAGGAACAGCCATCGTGGCTAGTTGTATAACAATTGAAGCTGAAATATAAGGCATGATACCTAAAGCCATTATAGAAGCTTGAGAGAAGGCACCACCTGTAAACATATTCAACAATCCTAATAGACCGTCAGATGTTTGGTTTTGCAATGCACCCAATTGTTGAGGATCTATACCTGGAAGAGCAACAAATGAACCTAAACGGTAAATAAGTAAAAAACCTAAAGTAGTTAAAATTCTACCTCTCAATTCTTCAATCTTCCAAATATTCTTTAGTGTATCGATAAAATTCTTCATAAGTATGGTAGCTTATTAAAGGGTTGTAGCATTACCACCAGCAGCTTCTATAGCTGCTACTGCTGTAGCTGTAAATTTATGAGCTGTAATATTTAGTTTAGCGGTTAAAGCGCCTCTACCCATGATTTTAACAAGAACATTTTTTCTAGCTAAACCATTGGCAACTAATACATCAAAATTTACTTCATCTTTGATTTTCTTCGAGTCTACTAAAGATTGAATAGTATCAAGATTAATCCCCTTGTATTCTACACGGTTAATATTCTTGAATCCAAATTTAGGAACACGACGTTGTAAAGGCATTTGACCACCTTCAAAACCAATCTTTCTAGAGTAACCAGAACGAGATTTTTGCCCGTTGTGACCTCTTGTAGCTGTACCACCTTGACCAGAACCCTGACCACGTGCAACACGCTTTTTACTTTTTACCGAACCAGTAGCTGGTTTCAAATTACTTAAATTCATCTTACGATTCCTTTACTAGTTCTTACTTAACTTCTTCTACTTCTATCAAGTGCTTTACGGCATTAACCATACCCAAAATTTGTGGGGTACCATCGTGCTCTACTACTTGATTGATCTTTTTAAGACCTAATGCTTCCAAAGTTCTTTTTTGACGCTCAGGTCTATCGATCTTACTGCGAACTTGTTTGATTCTAATTTTAGCCATCTTTTCCTTATTTTCCGTTAAAGACTTTGCTCATAGAGATGCCTCTTTGAGAAGCTACTGAACGAGCATCTCTCATTTGCAATAAAGCATCCATTGTAGCTTTAACTACATTGTGAGGGTTTGATGAGCCTTTAGACTTTGCTAGTATATCGTGAATACCTACAGATTCAATTACTGCACGCATTGCACCACCAGCGATCACTCCTGTACCGTGAGATGCAGGACGCATAAATATACGAGATCCACCGAACTTACCATTCTGTTCGTGAGGGATAGTTGCATTAACAACTGGAATACGGAAAAGATTTTTCTTTGCGTCTTCTGTTGCTTTTGTAATTGCTGAAACAACTTCATGAGCTTTACCCATACCGTGCCCAACAACTCCAGCTTCGTCTCCAACAACCATAATAGCAGAAAAACTAAATGTTCTACCACCCTTGGTTACCTTAGTAACACGCTGAATACCAACTAATCGTTCTTTAAGTTCTAAGCCTACTGGCTTTACTTTTTCCATGTTATAGTACTTACTTGCCATAATTTCTTAGAATTTAAGTCCACCTTCTCTAGCACCGTCTGCTAAAGATTTAATTCTTCCGTGGTATAAGTAACCATTTCTATCGAAAACACATTGAGTGATTCCAGCAGAAACAGCTTTTTCAGCAAGGGCTTTACCAACATTGTTGGCCTGTTCTATTTTCGTCCCTTCAGCTTTCTGTGCTTTATCAGTAGATGAAACAGATAACATAGTTGTACCTGCTAAATCATCGATTAACTGAGCGTAAATCGACTTGTTACTTCTAAAAACTGAAAGTCTGGGAGTCGAGGCTGTACCATTAATGCTCTTGCGAACACGCATTTTGATACGCTTTCTTCTATATTCTTTTGACAATGCCATAGCTTATATTTTTAGCCTGCAGTTTTACCTGCTTTTCTTCTAATTTGTTCACCTACAAACTTAATACCTTTTCCTTTGTAAGGTTCAGGTTTTCTCATGGAGCGTATTTTTGCAGCTACCATACCGATAAGTTGCTTATCGTGTGAAGTTAATTTCACTATAGGGTTTTTACCCTTTTCTGAAACTGTTTCTACTTTAACTTCTGGACAAACCTCTAACAATATGTTATGAGAAAATCCTAAACTAAGTTCAAGTATTTGACCTCTGTTTGATGCACGATATCCCACACCTACAAGCTCAAGCTCTTTTGTATACCCTTTTGAAACTCCTTCAATCATATTAAAAATTAAAGAACGGTACAAACCGTGTTTTGCTCTAACTTCTTTTTGATCGTTTGGTCTTTCAACAGTAACAACAGATTCATCGACTCTTACGGCGATTGGTTCTGTAACCTGCAGAGATAATTCTCCAAGCTTACCCTTAACAACAACTTCATTTGAAGAAGAAATTGTTACAGAGGTATCTGGAAGTATTACGACCGGTTGTTTACCTATTCTAGACATTTCTTACTATTTTCCGTTGGTTAATAAACGTAACATAAAACCTCGCCACCTACATTTAATGTACGTGCTTCTTTATCAGTCATCACTCCCTTAGAAGTTGACACAATAGCTACACCCAATCCGTTTAATACTCTAGGCAATGAAGCCGATGAAGAGTACTTACGAAGACCTGGTTTGGAAGCTCTTTGTAAAGAAGTTATGGCTGGCATTTTGGTAATTGCATTATACTTTAACGCAATCTTTATGCTACCTTGTGCATTGTTATTTTCGAACTTGAAGTTCAAGATATAACCTTGGTCTTTTAAGATCTTAGTTATTTCTTTTTTTAGATTTGAAGCAGGTACTTCAACGACTCTGTGACCGGCCATTATGGCGTTACGGAGACGAGTTAAGTAATCTGCAATTGGATCTGTATACATAATTTGTAACTTTTATCAGTTTACCAACTAGCTTTTTTAACACCTGGAATTAATCCGAAGTTTGCCATTTCACGGAAAGTAACACGTGAAATACCAAACTGACGCATATAACCCTTAGGTCTACCCGTTAATTTACAACGATTGTGTAAACGAACTGGTGAGGCATCTTTTGGAAGTTTTTGCAAACCTACATAATCACCTGCTGCTTTTAAAGCTGCTCGCTT
>JGI20154J14316_10002597_pt1 | contig 15107 bp, 10 predicted proteins | sample COG_04_FD_14316 | JGI IMG/M metagenome (IMG submission 14316) | reverse complement strand
AACTTAAATAAATGAATAAAAAACATGGTCACTTTTGACCATAGTTGAATTATTGGCAACAGATACCTGACAGATCTGGATGAATTATCTCTCATCAAGGCGATATGACTACAGAAAACACCGTTTATAAAGCTTGGATACTAGCTAGAAAGAAAAGAAGTATTACCAATAATCATATTTTTCATTCCGATAGAGGTGTACAATATGCTTCAAATAAAATGGTAAACGCTTTAAATTTAAGTACTAAAATCACACAAAGTATGAGTAGAAAAGGTAATTGCTGGGACAATGCTGTAGCAGAAAGTTTCTTTAAAACTTTAAAATACGAATGTACTAACAGATACTGTTTTAAATCGTATATGCATGCATATCATATAATCGAAGACTATATAAATTGGTATAATATTGAAAGAATGCATTCTGCTTTAGGTTATAAATCGCCAGCAGAATTTGAACTAAATCTAAAAGTTGCATTTATTAGTTGAATTCAAGACATAAAAAATAGTACCAAATTTATTAGGTAGTCCAAAAACTGATGAAGAGCTATTAGCTTTTGCTTTAGAAAAACACAAATATCTAATTCTTAAATTTATCGAGAAAGCTGAAATTCCTTTTGATAATAATCAAGCAGAAAGAGATCTCAGGATGATTAAAGTCAAACAAAAAGTGTCTGGTTGTTTTAGAACTCAAACCCATGCAAGCTACTTTGCCTGCATTAGAGGATACATCACTACACTCAAGAAAAATAAGGAAAATGTACTTGAAAATATTCAAAATGCTTTCCTAGAAAATCCTTTTATCCCTGTTTGGGCTGAATAGTTACAAGTTGATACTCTTTACCTTCAATTTTGAATTTCCCATTTGCAATTCTGTTACCATATCTTCCAATAGTCGCTCCAAGATATATTTCGTCACGTTTTAAATACTCTTGAAGAGTATCATAACCTAAAACGATATCTTCGAATAAACCATTTTTATCTGGTACAAAAAGACTCACAATTCTACCACCAAAATTAGTTATCTGGCAAGTTATACCATTTGTGTTTTTTATGGTAAACAATTATACTTGACGGTTGTCTATTGTTCCTTCATAACATTTTTTATCAACTAATCTCANAGAATCTCGAAGTTAGGTTACTGACTAATTCCCTTTTTTGTAATCTTCTAAAAATTTTACCAAACCACTATCTGTTAATGGGTGATTTAACAACCCTATGATTGATGATAAAGGTCCAGTCATAACATCAGAACCAATTTTAGCACAATTAATCACATGCATTGTATTTCTTACAGATGCTGATAAAATTTGAGATTCAAATCCATAATTGTCATAAATTTGTCTAATTTCTTTAATCAAATGCAATCCATCTGTAGAAATATCATCTAATCTTCCTAAAAAAGGAGATACATACGTTGCTCCTGCTTTTGCTGCTAACAATGCTTGTCCTGGAGAAAATATTAGCGTTACATTTGTTTTAATTCCTTTATCAGAAAAATATTTACAGGCTTTTACACCATCTGCAATCATAGGTAATTTTACTACAATTTGTGGGTGCAAAGCAGCTAATTCCTCTCCTTGCTGAATCATTCCATCATAATCTGTAGCAATCACTTCTGCAGAAACATCTCCTTCTACAAGATTACATATTTTTTTATAATGGTTTAAGATGTTTTCGGCGCCAGTAATGCCTTCTTTTGCCATTAAAGATGGATTTGTGGTCACTCCATCTAAAACCCCTAAAGCTTCTGCTTCTGCAATATCATTAAGATTTGCTGTGTCTATAAAAAATTTCATATTTCTAGTTTTATATTGTTTTTAAATACGCTAATACTTGTTTGCTTACTTTTTCTCCTGTAAAGCCAAATTTATCATCTAGCACATTTGCGGGAGCTGAATACCCAAAATGTTCTAAACCAAACACTTTTCCAGTATCACCAACTAATCCTTCTAAATTTACTGGTAAACCTGCTGTTAAACCGAATAAAGGTTTATTTTTTGGGATAATACTATTTTGATATGCTGCAGATTGTAATCTAAAAACCCCTTCAGAAATCACAGAGGCAATATTTACTTTCAATCCGTTTTCATTTTCTAATATTTCTGCTGCAGCTACCAAAGTTGCTACTTCAGATCCATTTGCTACTAAAACTACATCAGGGTTTTCTACTTCTTTTACTAGATACCCTCCTTTTTCTGCAGCTAAAGCATCTTTATATCTTGATGATCCTTTAACTGGTAAATCTTTAATCCCTTGTCTTGAAAGAATTAAACCTGTTGGAGTATTTGTGTTTTCTAAAGCCATTTTCCAAGCTACACTTGTTTCTGCTGAATCAGCAGGACGTAATGCTAAGAAACTAGGATTTCCACTATGGTTTTTTAACTTTTCTAACAACCTAATTTGTGCTTCTTGTTCCACTGGTTGGTGCGTTGGCCCATCTTCTCCAACTCTAAAAGCATCGTGTGTCCACACATATTTTACACCTAATTCTTGAATTCCACTTAAACGAATCGCAGGTTTCATATAATCTGAAAAGACAAAGAAAGTAGCTACTACAGGAATAATTCCTCCATGTAAAGCAATTCCATTTGCAATACAAGACATCGTTAATTCTGCAACGCCTGCTTGTAAAAATGAACCACTAAAATCTCCTTTTTTTAGTGCGTGTGTTTTCTTTAAGAATCCATCTGTTTTATCACTATTTGATAAATCCGCAGAGGACACAATCATATTTTCTACATGTTCAGCTAAATAGCCTAAAACTCCAGACGAAGCTGCTCTTGATGCTAAACCTGCTTTATGTTCTATTGAAGAAAAATCCAATTCTGGTAATTCGCCTGATAAGAAGAAATCTAATTTAGCTGCTAAGTTTTGATTATCTTTTCTCCAAGATGAAATTTCAGCTTTCTTTTCTGCTGCCTGAGCTGTTTTTTGTTCTAGTAAGTTTTTATAGAAATCATTAACATCTGCAAAAATATCAAACGGACTTTCTGGATTTGCCCCTAAATTTAATAAGGTTTTCTGGTAATCTGCTCCTGTTGCTCCAATTGGCTGACCGTGTAATTCACAGTAACCTTCAAACATACTTCCATCAGCAGCAACAGCTCCTTTACCCATAATCGTTTTACCAATTATTAAAGTTGGTCTTTCTGTTTCATTGTTGGCATCAGTTAATGCTTTTCTAATTTCATCATGATTATGACCATCAATGGTAACAACTTTCCAGCCCCATGCTTCATATTTAGCAGCGGTATCTTCACTTGTTACTTCATCTGTAGATGTTGATAATTGAATATCATTTGAATCGAAGAACATAATAAAATTATTCAATCCTAAATGCCCCGCAATTCTTCCTGCTCCTTGAGAAATTTCTTCTTGAACGCCTCCATCAGAAATAAAACCATAAATTTTATGATTCATCCAATTTCCAAATCTAGCTTGTAAAAATTTGGCTGCAATTGCTGCACCAACTCCCATTGTGTGACCTTGGCCTAAAGGGCCTGATGTATTTTCTATTCCTCTTGCAACATCAACTTCTGGATGTCCAGGTGTTATAGAACCCCATTGTCTAAAATTTGCAACTTCTTCTTTTTTGTAGTTTCNTAACAAATAGTATTGTGCATACATTAAGGTTGATAAATGACCAGCATCCATAAAAAAACGATCTCTGAATGCCCAAGTCATATCAGAAGGGTCGAAATTCAAGAATTCAGAATATAAAATGTGCATAAAATCTGCACCTCCCATAGGCCCTCCAGGATGTCCTGAATTTGCTTTTTCTACCATTGCAACCGCTAATGCTCTTATATTATCTGCTGATTGTTGATTAATTTGTTTATTCATGTTTTTATTTAAATTTATTTAGTTTTTAACTTTATTATCTTAAAAATTTATGTGGTATTTATGTTGCTTCTAAAAAATAAAATATTCTAAGTTTAGTGATTATTAATTTTAAGATACCAACTGACAGAATAACTATCATCAGGTTGAAGTGTTTTTAAACCTATATCGTTGTTAAAACTATCCGAAACACCTGTGGTTGGTTCTATAGCAATGGTGTTTTTATGTGGTGGCGTATATAGTTGTAAAAAGCAATTTTTTTCGGAGGATTTTAACTCTAAAATATAAGATGGTGTGATAAATGAAATTGTATTGGAATCCAACATAAAACAATCATCTAATGGTTGTTTATCTACTTTAAAGCCATCTGCATGGTCGTTTGGTATAATTTCTTCAGTTATATTTCGATTATTCGTTTTTAGTTTTAAATTAGAGTCAAAAATAAATGAACTTTTAAATAAATCTTTACTTAAAAAATAAGGATGCCATCCTAAAGTAAAAGGAAACGTATTGGAATCAGTGTTCTTTATTTCAATATTTAAATCTAATGTGTTTTCTTTTAAAACATACTCTAAATAAATGGAATAAGTAAACGGAAATCCATTTGATGCTTTTTTTTCATGATATGCAAGTTTTACAAATGCATGATTTTTTGATGCCTCTTCACTTATAACTTCAAAAGTTTTATTATAAACCAATCCATGAATGGCATTGTTCAACTTTTTCTCATTGATATCAAATTGATAGGTGTTACCTTTAAATTCATATTTACCATCTTTTATTCTATTAGCAAATGGAAACAAAATTGAGGAAGCATAGGTACTAGTATAAGTCAAAGGGCTTAAATCTTTTATAATAGTTTGACTGTTTAGAACTAACTCTTGTAAACTTCCACCTAAATTTAAATAAATTTTAGCATAGGATTCCTTTTCAATATCTTCAATTTCTATATAACTAAGATTCTCTTTTGATTGATTTGTATGCTTAATAATATACATTCTTATTTGTAATTAGCGACAATATGATTTATCATGAAATTTCTTTCAATGCTTTACTTTTAGTTTCAGTAATATCTTTCATTATTAATAACATTGCCAAAACACTCAAAACTCTATATACCAAAACTATGATTAAATACCCCTGTTAAATAAGAGTTGTTATTTAGAAAACCTCTACTATTAAACACTTAATTCATCATAATTTTAACTAAAAATAATATATGTAGATATTACAACCGCACATAATACTAGTCCTACTACTTTTACATATTTCCAAGGAGTTACATCTACCTGTTTTGTATACTCTTGAACATAATCTGTTTCTCTTGGTTTTATTTTTGCAATAACTAACATTAATATTATTGTTAAAGCAAATGCTGCGAATTGAACGTGCAAAAAATGTGGTAAATCCATTTCGAAACCTTTTGATAAAATAATATAAGTTACATAAAATGTAAAAGAGAATATTATACCAGTTTTTGCAGCAATAGCGGGAACTCTTTTTGTTAAAACCCCAATAATAATAACTGTTAAAATAGGCACACTATATGCACCGTTCACAGTTTGTAAATATCCAAAAAGTCCGTCTGAAGCGAAATATAAAAAAGGTGCTACAAACATAGAAAATATTGCTAAAAATATTCCAAAGCGTTTACCTACGGTAACCACTTTTTTATCTTCAGCATCTTTATTGATGTATTGTTTATAAATATCAACACCAAACAAAGTAACACAACTGTTTAATGCAGAATTAAATGAACTTAAAATAGCACCAAACATTACGGCTGCAAAAAAACCAATTAAATAAGTTGGCAACACTTCTGCAACCAATCTAGGATAAGCAACATCATTATTCACTAACACTTCTCCGCCCCATTTATGATAAGCAATAATACCTGGAAGCACAACAATTATGGGCCCTAATATTTTAATGAAAGCAGCTAACGTTAATCCTTTTTGTCCTTCTTTCAAGTTTTTAGCTCCTAATGCACGTTGAATGATTTGTTGGTTTGTTCCCCAATAAAACAACTGAACTAACATCATACCTGTAAAAATAGTTGCAAAAGGAATAGAAGAATCTGCACTTCCAATAGCATTTAATTTCTCGGGATATTCGCTAGTTAATTTTGATAAGCCACCGAAAAAACTATGATCATCACTAATAGAAATCAATCCGAAATAAGGAATTAAAAGGCCTCCTAACAATAAACCAACAGCATTTATAGTATCTGAAACTGCCACTGCTTTTAACCCACCAAAAATGGCGTAAATAGAACCAATAACACCAATACTTATCACACAAATCCATATAGATTGCCATTCTGTAACTCCTAATAATTCTGGCAAATTAAACATGCCACTAATCCCTAAGGAACCTGAATATAAAACGATTGGAAGTAAAACAATAGCATAACCTGATAAAAACAAACCAGAGGTCATCGCTTTTGTGGTGACATCAAAACGTCTTTCTAAATAGGTTGGAATTGTTGAAATACCTCCTTTTAAATAACGTGGCAATAAAAATACTGCCGTAATTACCATGGCAATTGCAGCTAAAGTTTCCCAAGCCATTACTAAAATTCCGTCTGCATAAGCACTACCATTCAATCCTACAATTTGTTCTGTAGATAAATTTGTTAATAGTAATGAACCAGCAATAACAGTTGCTGTTAAACTTCTTCCTCCTAAAAAATATCCATCTGAGGTATTCTCGTTTGTTTTTCTTGTTGCCAAATAAGCAATAATAGCTACAAGTACTGTAAACCCTATAAATGAAATAATTTCCAACATATTTTGATTGATTTTTTCAACTATTTCTAAAAACTTTCAAAGTCAATTATTTATATTTGATACTATTATTATATATATTGATTGATGATATTCTCAAATAATTCTTGTTTTCCACTTTGTAATTCTAACTCACCATTTTCTTGAGCGATTTTATACAAGTCTGAAAGTTCTAATTTTCCTGCTTCAAAATCTTTTCCTTTTCCACCATCAAAAGAACTGTATCTTTTTTCTCTTAAAGCATTGTATGAAGAAGAAGTCATAATTTTATCCGCAGTAATTAATGCTCTTGCAAAGGTATCTGCTCCACCAATATGTGCGTGAAAAACATCTTCCATATCGGTAGAATTTCTTCTAATTTTTGCATCAAAATTAACACCACCTCCTTGTAAACCTCCAGCTTCTAAAAACACCAACATGGCTTCTGTAGTTTCTTGAATATTGTTTGGAAACTGGTCTGTATCCCAACCATTTTGGTAATCTCCTCTGTTTGCATCTATACTACCTAACATTCCTGCTTTAGCAGCTACAGCCATTTCGTGCTGCATAGTATGTTGTGCTAAAGTTGCATGGTTTACTTCGATGTTCATTTTAAAATCTTTATCTAAACCATATTCTTTTAAGAAACCAATAGCTGTAGCCGAATCAAAATCATACTGATGTTTCATTGGCTCCATAGGTTTTGGCTCAATAAAGAAAGTGCCTTTAAAACCTTGTGCTCTTGCATAATCTCTTGCCATTGTTAAAAACTGACCCATATGGTCTAATTCACGTCCCATATCTGTATTTAACAAGGACATATAACCTTCTCTTCCGCCCCAAAAAACGTAGTTTTCTCCACCTAATTTAATAGTTGCATCTAGAGCCAATTTTACTTGCCCTCCAGCTCTTGCTACAACGTTAAAATTAGGATTGGTAGAAGCGCCATTCATATAACGTGGATTTGAAAAACAGTTCGCTGTTCCCCATAATAATTTTACGCCGTTTTCTGCTTGTTTTCCTTTAATGTAATCTGTGATTATGTCCAATCTTTGTTCAGATTCGGCAAAGGTTGCGCCTTCTTGAATTAAATCGTAATCATGGAAACAGTAATAATCAAAACCCATTTTATTAATAAATTCAAACGCTGCGTCTGCTTTGTCTTTAGCAGCTTGAATAGCATCTGAAGAAGAATTCCAAGCAAAATTTTGAGTTCCAGGTCCAAAAGGATCAGAACCTTGCCCGCAGAACGTATGCCAGTAAGCAATAGAAAATTTAAACCATTCTTTCATTGATTTTCCTGCAACTATTTGTTCTGGATTGTAGTATTTAAAAGCCATTGGATTATCAGATTCCTTACCTTCAAATTGAATTTTGTTTATTCCTTTAAAATATTCTTTGTTTGCCATGATTTTTAATTTTAGCCTTTCGCTTTTAGGGATTCGTTATTTTTGCTAAAGGCCAATTGCCAAAAGCTTTTTCTTCTTATTTATTTAGTATAAGTTCTAATTCTTTTTTCCAGTTTTTGTATGCTTCTAAATATGGTTTTTTGTCTTTAAATGGCATAAAAGTCATTACATGGTCGTTGTCCATAATTACTTTTCCAAAAGCTTCAAAATCTCCTTTGTATAAGTTTGCTGCTCTTGCTGCGCCAATTGCGCCTGTTGTATTATAAATTTCTATCTCTTGTTCAATCAACGTAGCTACTGTATTTGCAAATATTTCTGAACGAAATAAATTGTCATTTCCTGCTCTAATAACTGTTGGTTTTATTCCATCAGATTTTAAGATTTCCATTCCGTATACAAATGAGAAAGCAATACCTTCTAAAGCAGCTCTACACATATGTCCTTTATGATGATTGTTCAAATTCATGTTTACAATACGGGTGCCAATTTCTTTGTTATTTAGCATGCGTTCTGCACCATTACCAAACGGAATTAAACAAACGCCACCTGAACCTACTGGAATTTCTGATGCAAGCGTATTCATTTCTTCATAAGAACTAACCGCTAAATTGTTTAATAACCAGCGATATTGAATTCCTGCTCCATTTATACATAACAGTTTACCGATTCTGGTTGGTGCTCCTTTTTTATAGTTTACGTGTGCAAAATTGTTAACTCGTGAACTTTCTTTGGTTGATAAACTATCTGTAACGGCATAGACAACCCCAGATGTTCCACCAGTTGCAGCAACTTCTCCTGGGTTAAAAATATTAAGTGATAATGCGTTGTTTGGTTGGTCTCCTGCTCTGTAATAAATAGGAGTTCCTATAGCAATTCCGCTTTCTTCTTCTCCTTTTTCATCTACTAAAGATTGAACACTAAAAGTGTCTACGATATCTGGAACTAAATTTTGGTTAATTCCATAATGTTCTAATAAAAAATCTGCTACTGTATCGTTTTTGAAATCCCAAAAAATTCCCTCTGATAAACCTGAAATAGTCGTATTTATTTTATCTGAAAATTTATAAGCAACAAAATCTCCAGGCAACATAAATTTATAAATCTTTTTGTAAACATCTGGCTCGTTCTCTTTTACCCATTTTAATTTTGAAGCTGTAAAATTTGCAGGCGAGTTTAATAATTGTGAAACACATGTATCTTCACCAATCTCTTGAAAAGCAGTATTTCCAATTTCTACCGCTCTACTATCGCACCAAATAATACTTTTTCTTAATGGCTCTCCATTTTTATCAACCAAAACCAAACCGTGCATCTGATACGAAATACCAATCCCTTTTATTTGGGTTCTGCTCACGTTATATTGTTTTTTCAATTTTGTAATAGCATTACAAATATGCTTCCACCAGTCATTTGGTTTTTGCTCTGCCCATCCATTCTTTTGAGCAAACATGCTCATTTCTTCTTTTGGTTCTTGAACTACTCCTAAATTTTTTCCTGTTGAAATTTCTACTAATGCTGCTTTTATAGAGGAACTTCCTATATCTAATCCTAAATAGTACATATGGTATAACACTTTTTTATTTGGTCAACTTTCTTTAATTGCATTAAATGAATTACATTCAATTAAAAACGTATTACAAACACCTCTAAATAGTGTCTGGTCAGAAACACAGCAACATTAAATTTGTTTCTTTTTTGCGCCCCTCACATTTATTTTTAATCACCTGATACTAAGGCATCTCCTCATAAAAGTAAATAAAAATGACATCAAAAAATAATTCAAATTATAAAAATTGTCTGTTTCTGATGACCAGACACTAAATAATTATTTTATTTCGGGTTAAAATTATTGATTTTTTATAAATAATTATGTAATAAAAATAAAATTTAAAATTTTAACAATGTGTAAAAACTCCAATCCATACAAAAAAAATATGTCACTATTCTTTTGGAGTGCTTAAATTAAGAGGATATAAGATAATATATCATTCATTATGAAATTAGAATGTGAAATTAACGTAAACGGTTAAGTAAATTTAAAAATATCAGCTAAGGGTTTTGTCTTTATAAAAGTGAATTGACTTGTAATTGTAGTATCTTAATTTAAAAATGAGAATTAGTTGATTGTGCTTTTAAAAATCTATTTTAAATTAGATAATATAAGTAAATCTCATCATTTCCTAAAAATTCACTTAAACGGTTTCGTAAGTTTATCAAAAAACTTTATTAAATGCTTCGTTACACTGAAAACACTGATTATTTTCTGAATTTAAACTTTAAAAACAGTTCACATTCTATAGATATTAATTTTATTTTTTTTATCTAAAAACATACAAACCAGCACTTTGACATTGTATATTTGTGTTATACAGTCATTAAAAGAAACTTATAGAACAGATATAAACTATAAATGCAGAGACTAAAAACAAATAACAATAGAACCCTAAATTTATCATATTTACTAACATTAAAAAAACCTAATCTATCATGAAAACTTTAAACTATTTTGTAAAGGTTGGTCTAATCTTTCTATCCTTTATTTACAGTTCGGCACTAGTAGCCCAAGATTTCACAAACCTATATGTTGGAGATGATTTACGTGTTGGAGATCAATTAAAAATTGATCTTAACAACAACATTAATTTTTCACTTGATGCACAAAATAGTGAACTCCGCATAGGAAAAACAACTGGACTCACCACAAACAATTCTAGTCTTAGTTTTTGGACATATTCACAGAATAAAACTTCAAATATTCTCAAAAGTTATTTTACCCCTAACTTTGTAGGATTCCTAAATGATGAGGGTGATTATAACTTTATGATATTTGATTACCTTGTTTGGTCAAAGGGCTCTTATTCAACAGATGGTAGTTTAGGGGTTAGGAATAACATTGGAGGAAACTCTAATGGGGTTTTTAAGATTGAAGCACTCGACAATTACTTTTACATTGATTCAAAACCTCAAACAGCAGCTTCTACGGGTATCAAATTCAAAACGGCACTAAATTCTACCGTGACCAAAGAGCGTCTAATCATAGATTCCAATGGTTTTACCTTTAAGAATACCAGTGAAAACGAAGTTTTTACTATTCCCGAAGATGGTAGTTCTTCTACATTACAAAGCGATTTAAAAACCAGAGGCCTTTTCTCAGAAGATCTATTTCTGGAAAGAGCTGCAGTTTCAATTCCTCATCCTTCGGGTACTGGAACTATTAATCTTGATCGTAAATTCTTATCATTTACTCCAGGTCACCATGACATCCCAGGACATAATGCAGCCATTATTTATGGTGGAGACGAACATTACAATGATGCTGGATTAGTATTTGCAAAGCTTAGTCAATCCAATTCTGATGTAACAAATGAGAATACTGTTTTATTTCTAAGCAATGAAGGGAAAGTTGGTGTGGGAACTTCTAACCCAACCCAAAGTCTTTCTGTAGAAGGTAGTGCTCAAATCTCCGGAAAATTTCATGATAGTAGTGGTGCAGCAGGAACAGAAGGCCAAGCTCTTTTGTCAGATTCAGAAGGGAAGTTGGTTTGGGGAGAATCATCTTCAACTGAAGTAGACCTTAACGATTTAGTTGTTGTAAACAGTTTTACAGTAGGAGGTCAAACAGATTCAGCTCCAGAAGTAGAAGTAGTACTAATTGATAACTTAGAAACGTTTGATGCAAGTAGAATTAGCCTTTATAATGCGACACAATCTCATGCTTCAAACAGTAAGTTGTTTAATGGAAGTATTGAAACAGGAGGTGGTTCTAACCATATTAGAAATGTAAATTCTGCTTTGGATTGGGGAGTTGGTTATGCGTTTGCTGATGCATATTCTTTTTCGGAACTGAAAATTCAAAACCGTGGTGATTGTTGTTTTAAAAGAGCTGGGGGTGGTGTCTTTAAAATATATAAAGGCGGTGTTTTGGTTTATACCAGCCCAATAATTCAAACTTCAAACGTAGGCGGTGAATATAGCGATGCTGTATACCCTAATATTAAAGGTGATGAAGTACGTTATATTTTTGAGAACGGAGCTAAAACGCAGGAGAATGGCTATGTTTTTAACGCATCTGAAATTGTGATCATTGGAGGAGAATCGACTATTGGAGCTTCGTTTTTTGTAAGCAATCAAGGGAAAGTTGGTGTGGGAACTTCTAATCCAACACAAAGTCTTTCGGTGGAAGGTAGTGCCCAAATTACGGGCAAGTTCCATGATAGTAGCGGTGCAAGCGGAACAGAAGGCCAAGCTCTTTTGTCAGATTCAGAAGGGAAGTTGGTTTGGGGAGAAGCCTCTGGAGAAGGCTCTGGGGGAGCAAACTTGAATGAAGGTAACAACTATATCGACATATCAGATGAAGATGGTGGACTTGTATTGAGTCATGGCCATGTAAGTAGTCCAACAGCTCTTTCTGCAAACTTCGCAAAAGGTTCACAGGCAGCTGTAACCGGTGAAGCTGAGGTTCTTGAATCTAAGATAAAACTTGTAGGAGGGAGTATTCATTTAATAACAGGAAACGAAGAATTAGAAGGAGCAACAATGCGGATTAAGAAAGAAGGTGATTTTGAAATGTATCTTGGCGAAAATATTGCTCCAAGCTATGGATTTGTTTTTAGAGGAAAGGACAAAAAAAGGTTTGTATATTTTCAAGGAAATAACAAAAGTGTAGGTATAGGGCATATGCCTTTGAGAGATAGTTTTGGACTAACAAGCGTACTTGATGTATATGGCTCGACCAGAACCGGTACTCATCCAAGCAATGTTCCCGGTATGTATGTTACAGGTGGTTTTGACTCTGCCAAAGGAATAGAATTTCGTCACTCTAATGGTACTCAAGGAATTGGTTTTGGGTATAATACAATCTATGCTACTGGAAGTAATGAAAACCAAAACCTGAATTTAAAAGCAAGAGGCAATGGAAAAGTAATCATAAACAAATTGGAAATTAATGGTCAAGTAGCATCTGAAGAAGGGTATTCAATTATTGGTACTGATGCTTTAAAAATAGGACGTGACGCTGGTAATGAAATAGATTTGAATGGAAAAAGTCACGTATTTATTGGTCATGATGCGGGTAGTAAAGCAGGCTTTGATAATATTGCTGTAATTGACTATGAAGACGATGCTAATACAAACCCAATTACAGGTGTCCAATATTTAGATAACCACTCAGTTTTTGTTTTAAATAATAGTAATGATTTGACCAAGCCACTCCTTTTTGGAAATTTCGCCAAAGACGGTGTCACAAACTCTATGGCACAATTAGCTATTAATACCCATCATGTTGTAGATAGCGTGGCACTTACCGTATCAGGAGCAGTGCATATTGGTCCTAAAGGTATTGACCCTACAGTTTTTCCGTCTAAAGAGGGATACGAAGATGCACTACTATGGGTAGAAAAAGGAATTGTTACAGAAGACGTAACGTATGCTTTTACTTCAAGTTGGAAAGATTGGCCAGATTATGTATTTGAAGAAGATTATGATCTTATGAAGTTGAGTGAACTTGATAAATATATTCGTAAGAACAAACATCTTCCAAATATTAGTTCTATGGAAGAAGTAAAAGAAAACGGTTTAAAGTCAAAAGGAATGATTATCAATTTATTAAAGAAAATTGAAGAGTTGACCTTGTACACTCTAAATCAGGAGAAGAAAATAGAAAATCAACAACAGCTAAATCAAGCATTATTGAAAAGGTTGATAGCGATTGAGGAGCAGTTAAAAAATTAGGGGTAATATTTTTAATAAAAAAATTATGAAAACTATAATAACTAAATTTATAGAACACTATTTGTTTATAGTCGTGATGATTTTCTTGAGTACATCTTTGTATGCTCAAGGAAATGACTATACCCCCCCAACCATTTCTAATCCTCATGGTGCTACGATTACGTGGCAGTCAGACGGCTCGGTGATTGTAGAAGGAGGCCCTGTGGAATTTATCACAGGGATTCACAAGCGAACGTTTAATGCAAGTGAACACATTTTTGCAAATGAAATGCTCCTTGTAAATAAAGAAACTTATATCGCAGGAAAAGACAAGAATATTATTTACGGTATTAATAGTAAAGACCTTAATAGTAACGGCGCTGTACAATTGGAGGTCTATAATAGGCCACATACATTACAAGGGATTCCTTCTCTAATAAACAGTCCCCCTAACTTTGGCTATGATTTCACAAACAATAATTTTATGATTTATGGCGCCAAAACAGATGATAGTTTTAACCAAGAATTTAAAAATGAAGAAGAGAGTTGGGATGCATATGGCTATTATGCTTCTGGTTGGAGTTTTTCTGAAAGTCAAATACTAAGTACTGATATCAAGCATTTGTATAATAGACCTAAGAGTGCCACTTGGTGGGATACTGCCTTCGATGTTGAGGCGGTTGCACTTGTAGTTGCTGGTATCGTTTTAACAGCTGGTTTTGCTAATTTTGCTGTTTTAGCTCCATCTATTTTTGGCTCTGAAGCTATTTTTAATTATGCAACCTTATTGGGATTAAGTGGAGTATATGTATTATCAGTTGGAACTTTTTTAGCATATCATGCTGCTACATCTCCAAATATAAATTTAGCTCCTCAGTTCAAATATCAAACAAATGGAGAGATACCTCTTCCAGAAAAAATTGCCAACCCAATAAATGCTAATCAGAAGGACTTTAATAAAGCTATAGATGCATATTTAACTCATGCAGAAGATTGTTCCCTTATTCCTAACAAAAAGTGCATAACAATGCCAATTATGCCTGCGGTGGCAAAAATGACTGTTAAAGATGCTCATGTAAAGTTTGTTACTATCCCAGGCGCAGTACATAAAAACCTAACACCATATCAGCTATTTGGGCAGTACTACTATGTTACGGATGATGGGGCTATTGATGCAACACCTGAACACCAAACATTGGTCATAAAAGAAGCTTCAGAAATCTTCTCCGATGTATCTCTCTTACCAAAAAAAATAATTCAAAGTACTGTTGAACAGAGTGTTACTTTAGAATATGAAAATTACAATAGTTTTCCATTCCTTTATTTTGTGAGTACTATAGAATCATTTAATCTTCACGAGTCTTACAGTCAGAATTTAGGCCCGT
>JGI20154J14316_10002592_pt1 | contig 15123 bp, 13 predicted proteins | sample COG_04_FD_14316 | JGI IMG/M metagenome (IMG submission 14316) | reverse complement strand
AACACACTGACTGATTCTGCACAAATATGTATGGTCGACCGGGTTGAATCCATCCCACTGTCTTTAAATTTTCAAGTAGTCCTTCCAAATGTTCGCATCGAATGATCGTTCTCTGGTCTTTGTAATGAATAATCACATCTCTTTCCATAGATAAAGATGTTCTCAGGAAAACATCCAATTTTGAAAGGATACCCGCTGAAGGAATGATGCGACTTTGCTGCCATTTACGCCACCAATCTTTCTCTTCAGACGTTAGTTTGTTACATTTGGTACCGAAACAATCCAGCGTACGCGTGATTGCATTTTTGTAGGTAGTCGGGTCCGGTTTTCCATCAGACCAACTCGAATGAAGTATATTATACTCAACAAATGGAGACCCACCAACGGCCGACACAGCAACAACTGGTTCTTTGGAATGGTCACTACAATAAACTAGACCGTCATCTCGACGTTTCAACAGACGATCCACATTGATTTGACAAGGGTCCACGCCAGGCATCGAGTCTATTTTCCTGTATGAGCCAGAAAAACGAATGGCGACATAGTGCTTTAATGTACCAGTGCCAAGTGTGACAATGTAACCAGTAAAGGTGGGGTTACAGCTGACTATAGGGATGTAATACTCTGGAGAAATTTTATTAATATCAATGCGTTGAATATATTTCCCTTTTTTCTGAAGGGCTGCTTCTAAGACTTCCATCGCATAAAATCCCAAGTTCTGATTGAATAACTCGATACCGTAAGAATGATCCTGTAATTGACGTGCAATGACGTCCATTTCTTCTTTATCGACAAACCATTCACCATATAAGTTCTGAAGACAACGAAGTCCACACGTTAAATCATCTTGTTGTTGACGGACAACATGTATTTGTTTGTAAGCAACGGGGAATGTTTGTTCCAGTCTTTCGACGACCTCCTCTTCCGATTCTTCTGTTTCTTGTGGGTTTGGACAGGACGGTTCCTCAACCTTTGATTTTCCCAGGGTATATCCTCCAATATATCGAATTGTTGGCATCTCGAGATAAATTGCGAATACCTTTATACTTCCCATTGATAGGCTACAGATCCTTCGGTCAATGCCCTTGATTGAGCAGCTTCTGGTGGGTCAAACATTAGACGACAAAGTCGTCCAAAATCCATCGATCCATACAAAATTCCACGATAGTCTCGCCGGACAATTAATAACCACAATTGAAACGCCTCTCCGAATGTACCAGTCGGTACTAAATGGACCACACCACGGTGCATCACATCATACCGATGTCTCCTTTCGATGACAATAGGAACTGGTAAGAAAGGCATTTTCGAACGATGTTTCCAAGACTTTTCCGCCGAACAAAAGAAAAAATCTTTAAACGAGACCGAATAGGTGGACATAAAATGGGCATGCACCATTTGAAGATGGAGACCATTATATACAAAACGACAGGCATGGACTTCAGGGGGTTTGGCATAGGAGGTTATATGATTCAACTGATCCAGCAATGCCAAAGGTCGGTTCGCAGCAACAGATTGATAGGACGAAACACGAGAACCACGACAATCATACGAAACACGACAACTATCCGTCAGACGGATTAAATTTTCCCAAGTCAAGTCTGCAACACGATCTCGGAATTTACGAATCCCTAAATGACGATTCTCAGTTTCCAAAAAATCTCTCCAGCGGGTCTCAGGCATATTCTTGACAGCAGGGACAGTATCAAACATCACCACCTGAGCAAAAGACCGACGAATAGAAACGAAACGGACATAATACTCATATAACATTGCAGGGTGGATCTGATACTGTTGTTCAGAGATCTTAATACGACGCTTTCGAATGTCAAAAGTCTGTTCCGGAGCAGTATGGGCAATAAACCAAGCCGCACGAAACTCCATTGCGTCCAAATAAATCATAACGTGATGTTCTAACTGTTTAAAACCATACCAACGCTGTTCCAATACGTCCAAAGCATTCAGCAGATCCGATATTGTCCAAGTAGACGTATCGTAGGAGGTGTGAGATCTTAAAGCATGTGTCTTCATCCATTCGCGAGTTTCAGAAGGAATGACCGTACATCCTGGTTTCGAAGCAAGAAAGCGACACATAGAGATGCAGACATATACAAACATTCCCTCGCACCACCCCTTCAATTGTCCAGGAATTCGTTCAAACAGTGCATCCCAACATTGAAAGGCATACTTCTCCAATTTATTAGCCAATCTCAAATAAGGTTGGTCATCATCCTCGTCAAAAATCATTGAACCATCTGCATGAGACAACAAAATATCATAAGTATCCAACAAATAGAGAAATAAATCAGCTTTAGACACTTCGGGATTGAGAGAATAATTCACAGACTCAACCAAGGTATGGCAACGAAAAAAAGATTTATAATTTGAACGGTACATGGTTCCTACTTCAATCTCAACCTAAATACTCACACCAATAGATCCAACACCAACGGCAGAACACAAATTGCTCAAGTCATCGACTCGATGAAATGATGGACAAGCATATTTATGGATAATCAATTGCGCAATACAATCATTACGATGAACCACAAAGTTGGTAGTGGCATGGTTAAACAATTTCACCGTTATCTCGTCACAATAATTCTCATCAATAATGCCCCCAAACGGAACCAAGGAATGGGACAGTCCTAGGTGTGAACAACCCTCAATCTTACCATAATGACTAGACGGTAATCGGACTGAAACACCAGTACGAATCAGAACAGAATCTTGAGCAGGTACCAAACACGATGCAACAGCACTCAGTCGGTAACCCGCACCATTCCGTACAGGTACATGGTCATCATCACACTTGACATAGGCCCATAAATCATACGGACGAAACAACTGACCAAGACCAAACATTTCAAATGGCATAGGTGGTTTGACAATGAGAAGTCGAGACGGAAGGATCGCAGTGTCCTCTTTCATAAAAGAACCAGAAGAAGTCATCTCATACAAATTACACAAATCACAATCACACACATAAAAAACACATATGTTTAACTACGTTTTAATATTAAAGTACGACGCTTTAACGGAGCAGCCAAACGCAAACATTTGGCCCTCAACCGTTGATGAGGAAAATCAAATTCAAATTCTGTGCAAAATGAACGACATTCGTGCAATACCATTTCTAACGGTCCCAAACTGACAGCATCCATAATATGCAAGTCTAAAATGTAAAACTCTGGTGTCGAAGTGTCAATGCGCATGTCAAACTGACACTCAATATCTTCCATTGTATTTAAACGCAATAATAACATCTGTAAACATTTACGATCGCGATTATCCGTGGACGATAAATCATACAAAGCATTAATCTCTTTCTTATTCAAACGTTTTCTCTTGCATTTTGATCGCTTTCCCTGACGCCAAACATCAATTCGGACTGATTCGTCCGACATACACACTACAATAGACCGGATATGATCATTCATATCACGAATATTCTGAAAATCTTGCAACGACATTAACGGAAGACCGCGAATCATCAAAATGTAGCGAGTAGGATAACGAGTATTCGTAGACAACACCAAATCAGTTTTAACAGCACCGCGAATCTCCGAAATATAATGCAAAGTCTTTTCAATAAAAGCTGTCTCAGAATCCTGCAGCGCCACCGGATTTTTTACACGGACTATACGGTTGGAAACGGATACCGAACTTGATTCAGGGCATGCAACTGTTGGTAAAACCAACTGGCGACCAGCAACGAAACCGCTCTCAGTAGCCATTGCTTATTCAATGATGAACCACGTCCACCTTTATACTCAATATTCAAATCAATATGGCCAGAACTGGTATTCACCTTGGTTCTAAGAGAACACGCTCCATTTTTATGGACAATTGCACGCCATTCGTCGATATCATCATCACAAAAACTATCAACAAAGGTCATTCGAAGCTTATAACCACTGGTATAATTAAGAACACCCATCACATCGACATTTAGATCAACATTACTCTCTGCAAACTCCGAAGATAACAAATCTGTTACTATATTTTGTATTGAAGTCGAAATATTTGCAGGTGTATTAGGTACATTCATTCTACAATTTTGGATTTCAAATAAATAGTCTTTGGTGCCAACCACAAAAATCCTCAATTCTGTTCCTAAAGCTTTAGAGAAATGTTCAGCAGATTCCAGCAAATCCTAAAGCTTTAGAGAAATGTTCAGCAGGAATGAAGAACAGTCTGACTTTTCAGGGGAATTTTTCAGAAAAATCCTAAAACTTTAGGACCTAAAGATGCCATTCCAAAGACTAGTACAGATACGATTTGAAGACATGAAAGCGGATGCATTGGATGAAACAGTATCAAAACTTCCGCAGCTTATATGTGACACTTGTAAACGTTGCACAACGTTTGGTGGTTCAGAAACTTTCGTGGACGGTCATTTTACGATATTAGATGTGTGTATGTGTCATGATTAATCTAAATTGATGGACCCTTGTAAAAAACAGTGTATAAACGTGCATACAACTTTTTTATATGGAAGTGACCAAAAAAACTTGTCGTATTGTCTCTGTACTGGTGTCGTTATTATTCTTGGGTATGTTTTTATCGATTCTGTACCAACAATCGACCATTGCACTGACAATTTTGGCAATCTCTTTCGTATTTGCATGTTATATGGCCTGTAATATTCCTATTCGAGATTCTGCGACACCAGCGAATAAACTCACAATCCTCGGATATGCGATGGAAGAAGTTGATGTACATCGGATTCAAACAAAAAGCTAAAATAATAAAGAATATGTGTTTTTTGTTATGTAATTTATGTAATTGATTGCGATGCAACATATTGAGGAGTTTATATCTGGATGGCAATGCCTCCATGCTGCTCGTCAAAAATTGCATGAGCCAACCTTTGAGAATATAGTTTTCCGTCTTGTTGAAGGTTATTATAAACTACCTAAGAGTGCAAAGATGAAGGATTATCGGGAAACTTTAGAGTATTTCTTTGTACAATATTACAACGAATTTATGTTCAAGTGTCAAACCCGCTCTGAAGAATGTGTTGCATTTATTGATGTATTGAAAGAGTTTGGGTGCAAGTCTGTTGTTCATAAGAAGGATTATCAACAACTCTTCAATGTCCTTTGTTCCTACTACAAGGGTTCGGTGGGTGGTACAAAGAATGGCATTCCGTTGCTGTGTCTTCCTGAGAAATGTCTTCGTAATTCCCCGTCTTATCATCTTGATTGGCATTATGATGATGTCCAGAAAATTTTATTGTCTTTGTCCTTGGATCCTGCAAAGTGTGCATTTTGTAAAACACGTCCAAAGACTCAATATCGTTTGGTGGGTGCCCGTTTCTGCCCTGCGGGATGTTTGCCTGCTTGTAATCGGTGTGAACCTAATACGGAGACAGTCTCTGCCTTTTTACAGTGTACCGGTGCATTTATTATCCCGGCACNTTCGATGGTTCTGCGTGAGCACTTGTCCAATGTGTTTGAGGTATGTTCGGCGTTGTCCACTGATCCTGTTGCTGCTCTTCTGGACCTTCAGTTGAGTGTGGAGGAGCATGGTAAGACCCTTGTTGTTGAGAACGGGGATCTGTTGTCTGATAATCGTGATCTCCGTCAAAAGTTGCTTGATTTAGAAACGGTTGTGGATCATCTGGCCACTGATAATGAAGGGTTGCAAAGTTCGCTCCGAAATGCAAAGCAAGACTGTAGATTAGTGGAACAACGCTTCCGTCAGTGCGAGAGTGCTTTTTATGACTTGCGCTCGACGAATGAGGCAGTACTGCGTGAACTTGCAGAGACTCATCAGCGTCTGCAGGTCTCAATCCAAGAACAGTGGCATTATTATGAATATTTGAAGCAGCAAGGTTTCGTTTCTTAAGAGATGTGACAGCATCTGTTATGTTTTTTCGCGGTTTTGTAAAAGATTTTGGATGTGGAGGATAGTCTAGCGGATCTTTCTACAAGTTGGTCGATATCATGACCTCTCGCAATAACTTTGTCAATATTTTCATGTGTAATAACCATGGTTTCGTCGAGGCCTGTAATGACTCTTGAAATGGCATCAGTGCCATCCTGTCTTGTTTCCAGTGTACGGGCCAGGTTTCTGTCTGTGTTATCTTCGAAAAGATTCCGCAACAGTTCGAAAGCAACTCTGGATGGATATTCATGATCGGTGACAATGACAATGGCGTCGTTCTGTTGTCTTTGACATGAAAAGCTGAATTCTTGATGTTGGAATATTTTTCTTTCTGGATCATTGAGAGACTCTGCGGCATGTATGGCGAATTCTTGAATGAGTTCGCGTATTGATCTACGACTAAATGGGTTTAAAAAGAGTAAATGATCTTTATATCGACAAGTTTTGTCTGTAATGTTGACAATATAAATACCGAGTATCTTCATCTGTCTAAAACAAATACTATAAATAGCATATTATTGAGAGTGGATGTCTCTGTTTGTTGTAGGCTATCAATGGTGTAGTTACTATCGAAAGACTTGCACTTTGTTAGATAATATTCCTTACACAAGCATTTTGTGTAAGGATCGTGCTGATTTCAAGTCTCAAGTGCGTCGTCTGTGTTCTGATTGTCCCGTATTGGGTGTTGCTGGCACCACTTCTCCTCAACTATTCCGCCGAGATGCTGACCGATTGGTTTGTCTAGGTGGTCATGATGATTTGCTGGAGATTGGTGTTTTGAATGTAATGAGTTACGGTGGACCCTTACAATTTTAGCGTTGTCTGTCTGGTGCCAGAACTTTGGCGATTTGGTTGGATACTTTGTTAAAGAATTTCGTGACTGGATTTGTGACAGGAGTGGCCACTGAAGTTTTAATTTTCATTTTCCTGGTTATATTGGGCTTAGGCTGAATAAACATTTCTTCTATGAAACTACCCCTTTATAGTATAAATGTCTATTTTTGTTGTTGAATACAATGGGATGTTGTCATCCATCTGACCGTCTGAACGGAACACTGCCATTGGATGCCAAACCCCTGAAATTGTTTGATACTACCACTTCCAAATTTTATCTTGATGGTCATGACAGAGTATGGAAAATTCATACAGAGCCCAGTGCATATGAAATCGGTCACATGTTAAGAAACAATTGTTTTGTTCTATCGATGAACACTCATGAACATATATTGAAACCAATACAAGTGACACACGTGTCAGCCCTTTCCATTTCCATTGTAATGCCACATGCATCTGAGGATTTATTTTCTATTCTTTCTAAGCCTTTTGATTTTCAATGGATTTCGGACCAATTGTTGGGTATTGCAGATGCGATTCACTGTTTGCATCGTTCGGGGAGGGCACATCGGGACATCAAGCCTGAAAATATTGTCATTCACGAAGGAAAATTGAAGTTGATTGATTTTGATTTTTGCTATCCTTTGTCGGTATTGGCGCATTGTGGCACTGAATATTTTAATTGTACGAAAGCAATGACAGAAAACTGGCTTCAACCAGTTGAAGAGAAATCTAAAAAGATGGATGTGTATGGATTCGGGAAATTAATCATGAGTATATTATGGCAAGCACCTGGCCCTCATGTGGTATTGTATCGCAGTTTTGCATTTGAAACTTTTCATCAAACGTTTGTTACATCATGTAAGCATTTATACACTGGTCTCTATGGACAGTGGTGCTCCGTTGCATTGTTGTGTTTAATGTCGGAACCTCCTTCTCAGATTCCGATTCATTTAGTGACATCCCCCGAATATGAGTTTGAAAAAATCCACATATGTATTGAACATAATTGAAAACGATTATAAAACATTTATTTCATTGTATTTGTTATGGACAACGATACTTTTCAAGAAATATTCGTCAAACAATGGCGTGAGTGTAATACTTTCAAATATCAAGCGGACCATCAATGTTCAATGGACCGCTGCAATATTCAGCAAGTTGTTGGGGGTGTCTGGCGACGAGGAAACGATCAACACGTTTGTATACGATCATTGTGCAAAGATCATCCCAAATGGGCCAACCGAGGAACACTCAAAAAACAAATACGTAACATGTACTTTTGTTGTTCGACTGGAACATCTCACTGGTGCGACGAATGTTGCCAGAACACCAACATCGATCATTCAGATGGGGGATACGTCTGTCGCATTTCTGGGATCAGATACGACTCCATTAAATCAGATACATGGTTTATGGACCACCGCGTGACTGCAACCCATCAGGAGAATAAGGATCCAATGCAATTGGTCCGAAATACCGATTTCGAAGTGGATGCTGCCTCTGTATCGACTATACGCCACCAGCAGCATGTCTTTATTAGCAGAGCTCAAGTGGGCGCGATTATGTTTTCAAACGACCGTTTATTTATGGAACAGCGTAAATATGTTGAAATGAAGAATGAAGCTGAAAAGGTGGTGACGAAGTATGTCAAGTCTTGTGAAAAGGCTGGCCATGCTATTGTATTTACAGGTATTGTTCAATTATATATTAATCAGATGAATCGACGTCATATATTTCGTAATTTAATTCCTACTGATCGTTCAGTGGAGGATGTGATCTCTCATTATGCTGATAAGACCTGTTCCTACTGGTCTTTAATAACGAGCAAGTTTCCGTTGGGGCAACAAACTCCGGCCCTCTTTCCCATCAAAATCTTTATTGTATCGATCATGTACATCATGAAAGGTGGGCTTTGTTTAGGTGGTATCCAAGTCATTCCGAAGGATAAATATTTAGCGTCGATTTTACCAGAAGCAAACACATTGGATTCTTACTCGATCAACAAACCAGCCTTTACAGCCTGTAAAAATAATATATTGCGAGCCTATAGAGAAGCGGGGGAAATTTACAAGATACTACCTCAAAATTTGTGTTTATAGTCATTTATAATAATTTAAATTCTTTTGCCGCATCCTGTAATGTTTTTGTTGACTGTTCGTGTTTTGGTCGTTGATTAATTTGGATGAGTCCCTGTCTTAACAGAATAACAAACCATTTATTCATGCTAAATGACGTTGTTGGACTAACATCTTTGTACAACTCATCTTGACGAATTGTACTCAAAATTGTGTTCATATCTAGTTGAGTATTTTCTTGCGTGACTCTTTTACGTTTATGATTGACCCTGTTCGGCTTTTGTGGTTGACGTGTTGGCGTATGTTGGTGGAGTTGTCCAGGGAGGATTTCTTGACGACAAAAAGGACAAGACATTTTCGTTGCAACTGCTGTCTGGACCCAACACTTCAAACAAGCAGAGGAAGTCCCACAATGTCGGAGGCTTACTCGTTGTTCCATACATATATCACAAGTCGAGACAGTACCGGTATGTTCCCAGCACTGTTCGCGGTTTATAAACTCGATCATTGTGCGCCAATCACAGTTATAGGACTTTGGGACTGACATGCCAGATCTCAAAGTCCGTGCAATTTTAAGAGCTAATTTCTTGGACTTCACGCAAATATTCGGAGATAAACGAATCTCACACTCCTTGAACTTTTCGAGCAGAGCAGGCATAAACTGTTGGATTCTTGTCGATAAATCCTCGCGCCCTGTCGATGATTGCAACTCGGACATAATTCGCTCGATTTCTGGGCGAATCGCCGGAGGCAAAGACAACGTCGGATCTTCCGAATGCAAGGCGTGCATCAGGAAAGTCCCTGGATTCTGACCTGCATCAACGAGGATCTGGTATAATTCATTCTGTAAAGGACGACGTGCTTCCGCAGAGCCCAACGAGGATTCAAATTGTTCTTCGATAGATTCTAATATTTTTTGATAGCGCATTGATCGAATGAGTACAGGACCCGCACCAGAAGCTCCAGAACCAGAATCAAACATTAACATATACATATGTCCCTTCACCCTGACCATTGCCATTGGACGTCCAGAAGCCCTTGCGTTTTCAATTCTTGCATTTGAAAACGCATCAAAAGCCTGCCAAGTATCTAACGGGAGCTGATGGTAGTGACCCATCACCGCAATAGCCAGAGGAATTTCTCCATTCTGAGAGAGATAGTCATCAAACTGATATGGACCATATTCAGTAGCATCTTCCTTCGGATCAAATCTGGAAAAAAGACTACTGAGCCGACATGCATCTTTGGCAGACAGTTCTTCAATTGTTTTTTGGACTGCCATGCGCATCCGTTCCCAACGAAACGGACCTCGAAATTCCCAAGTGTATTCTGTCTTTGTAAAGTCATCCAATTCACCTTTTGTCAAATCAGAACAACCAAAATGTCGATTTAATAAATGACCGTCTATTTCCTGAAATAGTTCACCATCACAACACACAAACCTTTCAGAACCGTCAATATGCTCGAGACGGTCGTCTTTGGGTCGACCGTCGGCAGTAAACAATCTTTCGCGAGTATCATGGCTCAAAATACGATGATAGTTCCCGTCTTTCACTTCAATGACAGACAATTCACCAGGTGCAGCACATTTCCTAATTCTACTTCGTGATATTTCTAGCTCTCCATATACTTGGAACTTCATGTCTCGACATTCTGGAGTGCCAGAAAGAGTGCCAAAATCCATCTTTAGACACAGAGTGTCCAGAGAGGGCCTGTCGTATCTCTTTGTTAACGTTTCATTGTGTGGTTCACTGACTGGTAGCCATTGACCCTCAAAAAGGTATTCCCAGTTCCGCATGATTCGAAGGAAAGCGACTTTAAATACAAAGTTTTTCAGGAAAATATTTAGAACTTTCTAAATTGAGATGTGGCAAACGCCGCTATCAAAATTTCTTGTATTGTTCATAAACGTTTATTTTTTTTCATTATATGTAACTTACAGGCTAACTTCTCCACTCATGAATTTGATTTCCATTTTCATCAATTGCAGAAATTTCAATTCCATCAGGCCGCGGTTTTCCACTCTGGACATCATACTCAACAATATTGCCATGAATGTCCTGATATTTAATTGTAACAGCACGAACAGGGATAGTTATTTTCCTTGGTGCACATCGACGCAAAACACCTTCCTCAAATCCTGGTCTTAACACAAAAGGATACTCTTTGTTCAAAAATGGCAAGAGTGCAGACAGTTCAGCTAAACTATGAGAATCCTTATTGGTATAGGGCTTGTTAGAAGTGTTATGGTCACACTTCTGACAACCTCTGACTGTAGCACACTCAAATGGTTGTTGTTTACAATCATACATATTTAAAAAAGGACGAGTACCAGACCATCTTGGTGTGTGAAGTTGTTGACCACAGCAAGACCATTTGCCATTTTCCTGTAAAAACCCAGGATGCTGTTCGCAATTTAAAGCACCCAAAGATTCCAAAAGACTAAATGTTTGTTTACATTGTAAACAAACATGGGCATTTGTTGCAATTTGGAAAGCTGTCTTTATTTCTGTTGTGTCAGCATATAGTGTGACAGCAGGGATTCGATTGCCAGGCATTGCCATTTTACACTACAAGAAGGCCTTTTATATAGTGCAACATGGAGGCCTTTGAAACATCATTTGTAAGAATTGGATCTGATATACAGTTGGAAAAAAATTCCAGTCATCCAGATGCAATCAAAATAACCACTTTTTCAGATTGCTTTCTGGACAATTGCCCTTTAGAACCAGATGAACAATTCATTAAACCAGGCATCTTCATCAAACAAGAATCAGGTGAATGTACAGGACATGCAACAGATCGGACCAAAATGTTTACATACAAAGCAACAGACACTCTACAAAATATCATCATTGAAAACAACAAACTATTTGCATATGATTTGCAACAAACATTCCATATCTATTCACATCAGGCACCAGAGGCAGAAAAATATGCACTGAGTCAACAACCCATTGGTTTCAAACCAATACCATGCACAAAATCATTTATTTACTGGACACAACTTACATTGCATGTTTATAATGCAAAAAGTGGCAAGGATACTGCCTTAAGAGGACACGATTCCAAAGTAACAGCAGTTGATACATCCATTTCCACTTGTGTTTCAGGAGATGCCATGGGAAATATATGCATCTGGTACAACTCCTCATGGCTTTGTCATCATTGCATCTCTACAGGACCAGACAGAATACACAGTGTCCTTATTCAACAAAACTATGTCTTTGTATTAACTGGTACAGTTTTAAAAAAATATGACCTCCAAACAGGAGCAATGTGTGGGAGAATCACAGTTACTGCCACATCCATGATCAAATTAGACAAATATCTATTGTTGTCATCCAAAACTCATCTGGCACTCTTCCTTGAGCTGGAATGTATCACCTGTATCAAATGTAGACATCATCAACTTATTTCAGCTGATGAAGGATATCGGTTTTTCTTATTAACAATCAAAGGAGCAGTTGAATGCAAGTGGCCAAACCCAGAATGGCCAACAGAATTCCTAGACTGGATTCAAGATCCAGAGTTTCCATTTGAGAAACAATGGCCCAACAAAACATCCATGGACATACTTGCACACACAGCAAACATATGGATACCCAGAACAGTCTATCTGGACCTGCCAAAACAATGGTTCAGACATGAACCATTGAGAGAAGCCATTTGGGACACTGTTATAGACAATGACATTGATGTCTCTTATAATTGGTTGTTTTTAACACCAACACTTTTACACAAATGGTACCAAAAGAATGTTACTGCCATGCTAAACATTGTTGAAAGCAATGACTACAATCATTCTGCACCAATCATACTCAACAGGATATATCAACATATCAACATTGAATCTCCAAGAATACAACAATGGTGCTGGCTACATCATGATCAAATAGCACTCAAACATATCAACACATACATTATACAACAAGAGTCAGGGACCATTTTTGAATTTATAGCAACACAACCAATCACATCTGCAGCAGCAGCAATTTTAACATCTGCTGCAGTCCGGACAGGGTTAAAGAAAGAATATGTGGCAATATTCATCCGTATACTGCGCAAATATCATGAATGTTTGCCATGTGGACCAACTCATCATATGAAACAAATTTGGAATGCAATTGTGTCCTACATTTATTATTCGTTGAATGCAGAGACCATGTCATTGCCCCTGAAAGAATCAGGGACATGGGTTCTATTTGATAAACCAAGGTTCTGCCACCTAGGTGCTTTCATTCAACAACAAAACATCTGTGGTTATATCTCCAACATTGAATTTCAGCCAGAATTACAAATACTATGGAAACCTACAGATTATAACCTGGAGATTCCTCTCACAAACAAGGAACCCATTTATATTTGGACATATTACCATGATGATGGTCCAAATACCATACTGGAATGTGCACTTACAATACTATCCAAAGATATTTGGCAAACATCAGCAACAAGAAAAACATTTCAGTGGCCAACAACTGAAATGGATGCCATTGAATGTGAACATATTTCAATCAGGGTCTTTGATGAACCAATGAGAATAGTCTCATTGGAATGGGACCCAGGACAATCACAAATAAAAACATCAACTGGACTCATCATCAATGAACATGAACATGTTGACATTGAGTCAGTCACACCACTTTGGTCTTATTATGAAGACCAACTATATCATATTATTCCAATCAAACTGAAACTTTGCTCAGAACTTGGCAAAACACAACACAACCACTCCAAAGTCTCTGTCGAATATGCCAAAGAACTCATTTCCACTTTGCAATACAAAGTTCTAAACAAAGAGCATCAACATCAAACACCACAAACAGTCACTGCAATTTCGAAAAACATTGATACATTCTTTGTTGGTCTTATCACCGGTGAAATACTTGAATATGATTCAGTTGCTAATTGTATACCAACCAGACATTTTGTCAAACATACAGAACCCATCAAATCAATCTTAGCATTCAAAACTCGATTAATGACAATATGTCAAGAAGAAATGAATGTATGGAGTCTACACTCAGGACATTTAATATTTGGAAAACAAACAAACATGCACTATGTAGGATCCATACAATGTGGCCAAATGACAGCATGGGTCATTGAAAAAGATGAAAAACGTGCACTCATATGCTTGTGGGATGTAATTGGTGAACACATACTCAAAACAGAAAGGGTTTACACTTCAGAGGATATATTCACCACAAACACACCTGCCATTGTGACCAATCAAAAAGTTATTTCTCTCAAAAATGACAGACAAGAATACAAATTTGACACACTCAAAGGCAAAATAACCTGTGTAACAGAAACATACAACGGGATTTGCGGTGGCACCACCCATGGTGTTGTATTTATGACCAACGAGATCAAAGGAGACATACAACAATGGGAAAGTACAACCTCAGTAGGTATTTCAGCTGTCACAGCAATGGGTAACCAACCATACGTGATTACAGGGACAGATCATGGCGAAATCATGATCTGGAACATTGACTCTGAGAAAACAAACATTGTTTCCATCACCAAATTTACAGCAGCCAGAATCGATCATATCTTCTTTGACAACATGTTTGCAACAGTCATACAAAGACATGTTGTCAATATGGTCTCCATTGTCATCAATCGGTGTGCTTTAACAGCAAATGCAATTACTAAATGCATGTCCTGGTCAGAACCATGGAAACGAAGAATCATCAAAGAAACCACATCACTTCTTCGACCATGCATTGAAACATGTATTCTACAGAATATCGGAGTTATAGCAGCAATGGACCTACTACTAGAAAGTACAGAAGAATATAAAGATCGTATGAAGTGGTGCAATCGGAATTTTATTAATATTTTATTAGAAGTCGAACCAAAAATGAATAAATCAATTGTTACAAGATTAGCATCATTTTCAGGTCCAAAAGTTGAATGTGCTATTTGCAATGACGAGAACAATGCAGATCGCATTTGTTATTTAAAACCATGTCAACATCGGTTTCATACAGGATGCATCACAGAATTGATCGAAAGATTACCAAGTTATCATCATGAAATGCAACAGGAATATGCTTTGCATGTCACATTGAAATGTCCAATGTGTCGAGAGCCATTTGCAGCTACCGATGTTTGTGATGACAGATTTCTGAACCTACATTTTCTTGGAGAGCTTTAGAGCTTTAGGACAATTTCCGGAAAAATTCTCGCTAATATTTCTCTAAAGCTTTAGGACTATTTCCGGCAAAAATCTCGCAAATGTACCGCTTTAGGACAATTTCCGGCAAAAATCTCGCAAATATTTCTCTAAAGCTTTAGGACAATTTCC
>JGI20154J14316_10002590_pt1 | contig 15135 bp, 11 predicted proteins | sample COG_04_FD_14316 | JGI IMG/M metagenome (IMG submission 14316) | reverse complement strand
TCAGCCTCGGTCACGGCGGCGGCATCCTGGCTGACCTTCATCGCCAGGTCCAGCATGGCCATCTGTCGTGGCGCAATATCGGCCTTGCGATAGTTGACGGCGACCTGATCGGCAAGCAATGCATCCTTGGCACGAATTCGCAGGATCGCGCCGTGAGCAACCACACAGTAAAGACATTGATTGGCACTTGAGGTCGCCACAACAATCATCTCACGCTCGGCTTTGGTCAGGCCACCTTGCTTGTCCATCAGCGCATCATGGTAAGCAAAGAATGCCCTAAACTCGGCTGGCCGCCGGGCATAGGCTAGAAACACATTCGGTATAAATCCCGATTTCTCCTGCACCGAGAGAATCCGCAGTTTGATATCCTCGGGTAGGTCATTCAGATCTGGCAATGGGAATCGCGGATTCACTGGCCCCGTGCCTATTTTAGAATTCGTCGATGCCATGGCGATAACCCGTAAGATGTGAGCCACCCAACATACCAAAAACACGGAACGAGTAACAACTTGAACGCGCAGTTTAAATGCCTCGCTGGACAGGCTCGACCATTAAACGTTACATTTGCGCCTACTGCGAATTCAACCTGGAGACTCACCATGACCTACGCACCAGACCATCGGCCTTACTATGACGCCGACAGCCATATCATGGAACTTCCCAACTTCCTCAAAGACTACGCTGACCCCGCGATCCGCGACGAAATTCCCCAGGTCAGTTATAGCGCCTCATTGGTCTCTGACGAAGAAGTCGCTGTTATCATGGGCCAGGGCGGACAACACAGCACGGAACACAAGGCCAGCATGATCGCTTTAGGCGACAAATTGATCGAAAGCTCCAAAGAGATTCAGGCGTTGGGTGCCTTCAACGGCGATGACCGCAAGGTCGCCATGGATATGTTAGGTTTTAAAAAGCAGCTGGTATTTGCTACCCACAGTGTTGCCTTTCCGTTTCACCCCAGCTCAAAAAAGCCACCACATCTGCGGTATGGCGCAACTCGCGCACATAATCGCCATATGGTGGATTTTTGTCAGGCAGATGATCGACTATTAGGCGTGGGCATTGTCCCGCTGGACAGCCCGGAGCATGCCCTGACCGAATTGAAGTTCGCCATCGACTCAGGTCTGAAGGCGATCTGGGTACCCCATCGCGCGCCGATTGATATGTCGCCAGGCCACGTTGACCTTGAGCCTTTCTGGGCTCTGCTGGCAGAATCCGGCACACCTTTTGTGTTGCATGTCGGTGGCTCACCGCTGCAAGCCTTGAAATCCTGGAGCAACAACGGTCGCGCAGCCGTCAAGGACTGGATGGGCGGCGGCGAGAATGTACGAACCAAGGACGCCGCTGTCATGCATCAACCGCCAGAAACTTTTATCAGCATGCTGTTACTAGACGGCGTCTTCGACCGCCATCCGAAGCTGCGCGGTGCTGCCGTGGAACTGGGCGCCGGTTGGGTGCCAGAGCTCGTTAAACGACTGGATTGGGTTGCGAAAATTTACGGCCGCGTCGACACTTCCGTGCAATTTGACCGGACGCCGTCTCAGCAACTCAGCGAGCAGATGGGCTTTACGCCGTTCCCCCATGAGGACGTCGCCAATCTTATTCAGCAGTCGAATCCGGATCTGTATCTCTTCTCAAGCGATTACCCTCACGTCGAGGGTGGGCGCAATCCCATCAAGAAATTCGAAGACTCCCTCGCTAGCGAGACCGAAGCCGTTAAGGCAAAGTTCTTCAGTGAAAACTTCCTGCGCTTGTGGCCTGAGGCTCGAGTCAGCGGCTAAATAAGGCACTTCACCAGGACCTGCCATGCGGAAGTTGACTCTTGGAACGATCCTCAGTTTGATGCTGTTGTGCCTGGCCGCCTGCCAGCCGGCGACGGATGCAGATCTAAAAAAAGCAGACGACACCGCCCAGGCTGCGGGACACGGTAACGAGGGCCACGGAATTAAGTGGTTTGAAGGCTCTGTGACCGAGGCTTTTAGCCTGGCAGCCACCAGCAACAAACCCATTTTCATGTACTGGGGTGCAGTGTGGTGTCCACCGTGCCAGGAAATCAAACATACGGTTTTCAAGAGTCCTGAATTTATCGCTCAATCAAAACTCTTCATTCCGGTTTACCTCGATGGCGATACTGACCGCGCTCAATCTGTTGGCGAGGAATATGGCGTTAAAGGTTACCCCACCATGATTATTTTCAGCCCCCAGGGGAAGGAAGTGACGCGCATTCCTGGTGGAATAGACATTTCCCGCTATAACTCCATCCTGCTCGCAAGCCTCGACAGCCTGCGTCCCACCCGCATGCTCGTCCAACTCGCCTTGAATTCGCCCGACCAACTGCTCGCCGCCGACTATCGGCAACTTGCTTACTATTCATGGGGGCAAGACTTTGAAGCACTGCCCGCGGGCACAGACCCCGAGATGTTCAAGCAACTTGCGCAACAAGCATCGAGCCAGGACCCAGAGGCCAGCGCACGACTTTATCTGCAATATCTGGTGATGCTGGCCGCCGAGCAAGATGACGCCAATGCCAGCCTAAAAGCCGATGCTACCCCGCTCATCCGCATTTTGGCAGCGCCGGAACTAATCATCGGTACGTGGGACTACCTCGCGTATTCCGCCAGCGAGATTAGCAGTGTGCTGGATCTCGATACCTTCGCACTGGCCAGCTTACAAAATCAGTGGCAACAAGCGATGCTCGATCTGCGCCACAACACGCGCCTATCAACCGCCGAACAATTGGGCGGCTGGTTCCCCTACCTGACTTTTTATTTCGCCGGCGATGGAGTCCCCGCGACAGTCCCCGCTGCGCAAATCGCGGCCATACGGCTTGACGCCGAGACCGCCAGCCGAGTGACTCGCAACCCCTATGCCCGACAAAGCGTCGTCAATCAAATCAGCTATCTGCTCGAAACAGCCGGACTCAACGACGAAGCCAAACAGTTATTGCTGGTAGAGTTGGAAAAATCTGCAGCGCCCTATTACTTTATGAGCAATCTCGCCGCCCTGGCAGAAGCCGCCGGGAGCATTGATGAAGCCCTTGAATGGCGGCGCAGAGCCTATGAAGCGAGCACAGGCCAGGCTACTCGCTTGCAGTGGGGCGTCAGCTATGTGCGCAGCCTGATCCGCCTCGCACCGCAACAGCAAGGGGACATCAACGCGACAGCGCTGGCCCTGCTGAACGAGTTGACCCGGCACCAGGATGGTAATCGTGCTCTTGAGGACGCCTTTGCGGGACGCAATTTCAGGGTCCTGCGACGTCTCAATACGGAACTCCATGACTGGCAAAGAACCGAAAATGTTGACCGACTTGGGGCTTTTGACGCTCGCTTGGGCGCACTCTGTGAACAACTCGACAAAGCCACCACGGCGATGGCTCACTGCCAATCTTTGCTCGCTATCCATGTCCTTGATATGCCACAGTAGTGCTAGGCACACCTAGCTAGATAACACTGTATTATCCTGTATGCGCCACGCAGATGGGCAAGCCGGACTGCGCAACAAGATCGACGCCAGTCAGGCGTCCCTGAGCAATCAGCCACAAGGAGAACAACGATGAAATTTTATCAACGGGTACTCGCCGTCTGGGTCATCGCGACAGCCTCAGCAACTGCGGCAGAATTAAAGGTCGGCGACTCGGCACCCGACTTCCGTCTGCCAGGCAGCGACGGGCACACCTACTCCCTAAACGACTTCAGGGACAAGCAATTCGTCGTTATCGCGTTTTTTCCTAAGGCTTTTACCGGTGGCTGAACTCTCGAATGCAAGGCGCTGCGTGACAGCGACCAGGAAATTCGTCAGTTTGATGTCGCCTACTTTATGGCGAGTGTTGACAGCCTTGAGGACAATAAAGCCTTTGCTGAAAAGAATGGCGCCAGCTTCCCAATCTTGTCTGACGCTGACAAGCAGATGAGCCAAGCCTTTGGGGCCCTGTCTCCCGGCGGCCTGGCCCGGCGCTGGACGTTCTATATTGATCGCCAAGGCATCGTTCGAAAAATTGATAAAGCGGTCAGCCCCCGCACGGCAGGCGCTGAGCTGGTCAAAAACCTACAGGCGCTGAAGGCCCCGAGACGGCCCTAATACCCGGTCATTCTTGTCTTAGGCTGGTGACCACGGCCGGGTTAGTGCGCCACACCTGGACTCGGGCGAGGGTTATCCCGTGCAATAGTCGTTCACTCCACAAGCGGGGGTAGCAACGTGACACTAGCATTGACACAGGCACTGTTGGCGGGCCACGGCGTGCAACACGCTTGCACGAATCCGCGGTGTATTGAAACGCATATATCCTGGATCGTGTTGTTGGGAGAATATGCCTACAAGATCAAGAAGCCCCTCAATTTGGGCTTCCTGAATTATAGTACGCTAGCCCTGCGCAAATTTTATTGTGCGGAGGAAATACGCCTGAATCGCCGTACTGCCAAGGATCTGTACCTGCAGGTAGTTGCTATCAGCGGCACAGCGGCGGCACCCGTGGTGACTGCCATTGACTCTGGCCAACAGAGCACCGCGGAGGTCTTTGAATATGCGGTAAAGATGCGCCGGTTTCCCCAATCCCAACTACTTACGGCGCTGGCACAACACGATCAACTCAATGAAACTGTCGTTGAATCCTTGGCGCGGACGATCGCCCGTTTTCATCTGAGTCTGGCAAAGACAGTACCTGAGGCATTCCAACCACGAGACCGTATTCAGGGGCCCGTACTAGACAATTTTAGACATCTGTTGGCGCTGGCCCTGCCAGAGCGACGGCAACTGTTAACCGATTTACAACGTTGGAGTGAAACAGAATACCAGCGACTCGAGGCCTGTCTGCAACGACGTTGCGAGCAAGGCAATATTCGCGAGTGCCATGGCGATCTGCATCTCGACAATATTCTATTTGATGGTCAACAGTGCATTGTGTTTGATTGCATCGAATTTAATCCGGCGCTGTACTGGATTGATACGGCCAGCGATTTCGCGTTTACCGCCATGGACCTGCAAATTCGCACTCACGCAGATCACGCGCGCCAACTACTGAACGAGTATCTCGCCCTTACCGGCGACTATGACATGCTCCACGTCTTTCACTACTATTTGGTTTATCGTGCCCTCGTCAAAGCTAAGGTTCATGCCATTCAGGCCGGACAGTCGAGGGGCCAGGCGATCCATGAACACCATGATCAATGTTGGCGCTACCTTCGCCGCGCCCAAGACTATTGTCAGCCTGAACCACGGGGCATGGTCTTGATGTGTGGCTTTTCCGGCAGCGGCAAAACCACCATCGCCCGTCAACTTGCTCAATCCACGGGCTTTATCCACCTGCGTTCCGATGTTGAGCGCAAACGGTTGTTCGGCCTAAGCCATGATGCTAATAGTCAACAACTAAACCTCAACATCTACACGGCTGAAGCCGATACACTCACCAAATCGCGCCTGTTAGACCTCAGCCAAGAGATCTACAACGCGGGCTACGGTGTGATTATTGACGCCACTTTCATCCGCGCGGACTGGCGTCATAGCTTTCTAAGCCTTGCCCGCCAGCGATCGACACCCATCAGGATCCTTCAGTGCCAAGTGTCCGCAGACGAGGCGCGAACTCGCCTGGCCAATCGACAGGGCGACGCCTCAGAGGCGACCTTCGAGCAGTTCCTGGCCCAGCAAACTGCCTTTGACCCATTTACCGACGCCGAGCAAAGCCTATTGGTCACCGTTAACACACAGGAGGCAAGTGAGATAACATCAACTCTGACCGCCCTGACCCACTGGTTCCAGACACCTGACTGAGCAGCAGGCACATTTAACCCGCACTAAATGCTACAAGAGGCCCACATGCCACAAAACGCCAACCAAACCATGAAAATCGTCCAATGCGAACAGCTTGGCAGTCACCTTGATTTAAAAGTTAAGCGGGTCCCAGTACCGGGGCCCGTCGCCGCCGATGAGGTGAAGGTCAGCATTCAGGCAAGGGGTATTTCCTTCAGTGATCTGGTGCGCATCAAGGGCGATTATCAAGAATCTTCCGGCTTACCTTTTACGGTCGGCGGCGAAGGCGCCGGCACCATCATTGCGGTAGGCAGCAACGTTGGCCGGCTACGGGTTGGCGACCGAGTGCTGACCCCTGGCGGTTGTGTCGAACAGGTTAACGTGGCGGCAAAGCACGTGATGATGCTACCGGCGCAGGTCGACTTGGAAGCTGCCGCGGCGTTTAGAAACAACTACGCGACCGCTTACTACGGCTTACAGCTCGCTAATCTGCAGGCCGGGGAAACTTTGCTGGTGCACGGCGCCGCTGGCGGCGTTGGTCTGGCAGCCGTGGATCTGGGCAAGCTATTCGGCGCCCGAGTGATCGGCACAGCCGGTTCGGAGGAGAAACGTGGGGTGGTCACGGCCCTGGGTGCCGATCATGTAATCGATAGCAACGAGGACTTTCGAGAAGAGGTCCAACAGCTGACCGGCGGCCTGGGTGCTGATGTGATTTATGACCCGGTCGGCGGTGATGTCTTCGACCAATCCATGCGCTGCATCGCACCCTTCGGCAGAATACTCATCGTCGGGTTTACTAGTGGCAGGCCGGCACTGGCAAAGACTAATCATCTACTGGTGAAAGACGCCAGCGTGATCGGTTATACGATCGGCGGACTACAGCGCCATAAGCCGGCACTGGCCGAGAGAAATTCCACAACACTGATGGGTTGGCTGGCCAGCGGCCGCATTAAGCCCTTTATCTCCCACCGCTTACCCATGGAAGATATCGTCGAAGCTTATCAACTACTGGTGGACCGAAAGGTGGCGGGCAAGGTCATCCTGACATCCGATCAGGATGAGCCTGCCGACTGAAGCGTTACAGGTTCGGATTAATCAGGTACTTTTCGCCCGTCGCCTGCAAACCGTACACCTTGATCGCATCGATACTCAAGGTCTCGCGCAGTGAGACCGTTTTCGTATACTTGCTGGCGAACGTGGTCTTGATCNCTGCGGCAACTTTCTGACGCAGCTTCTCGGCTGCCTCGGCACCGATCTTGATTAAAAATGGCGTCAAAAGCCATCCGCCGAGGGCCCAGGACATACCAAAGTTACGACTCAGGGTTGTCGTGGAACGTTCCAAACCGCCATAGATATAGACCTGTTTAAAGACTGTCGACCCATACCGACTAAACTCCTTGGCTGTCTTGTTAGCTGCCACTTCCATGCAGGTCAGAATCTGGCTGGCAAGACTGCCACCGCCGGTTGCATCAAAGGCAATGGTCGCACCAGTGGCTACCAGTGCATCGGTCAAATCATCCATAAATGACGGCAAGCTTGAGTTACAGACATACTCGGCACCGATTTCCTTAAGGATATCCACCTGCGCCTGATTACGCACTATATTGACGAGTTTAACCCCTTCATTGATACAGATTTTTTGCAGCATCTGCCCCAAGTTGGACGCCGCTGCCGTATGCACCAGAGCCGTGTGACCTTCCAAACGCATGGTTTCAACCATCCCCAGCGCAGTGAGCGGGTTGACGAAGCATGAGGCACCTTCTGCCGGAGTCGTACCGTCTGGCAGAGCTAGACACTGGTTGACGTTCAAAGTGCGATACTGAGAATACATGGCGCCACCCAGGACACCTACTGTTTTGCCCAACAGGGCCTGCGCGGCTGCGGACGACCCGGCCTGCACAACAACCCCACCGCCTTCATTACCAACCGGCAAGGACTCATCCATTCTGCCACCCATAGCGCGGAGCATGACTTCAGGTATTTTCGCCGTAATAACAGGCAGATCAGCGGTGCCCCCGGCAACTGCCGTAGACATGTCAGCACCGCCAAATAACAGCCCAAGGTCAGAAGGATTAATCGGTGAGGCTTCAACTCGGACCACAACTTCATTCTCGCCCGGCGCTGCCACGGGCACTGACTCAAGGGATAGCTGCAGCTCCCCGCTTGATTTTACCAAAGAACGCAGTTGCAGGCCGGTAGCAGGTACTTGTACTGTCATTAGATCAATCTCCATAAGTTGTTCGTTATCATTCATCAGGCAAAATACACTGCCTCGTCATTATTTGATAGGCCTGTCTGAACGTGTCTCGCTCACAACCACCTGATTACGACCCTGACGTTTCGAGGCGAACAATGCCTCATCGGCCCGATTCAACCAACTCTCTTGGGGCTCGCCACGCGCATATTCGGCGACACCTAGCGAGATTGACAATTGCCAACCCGTGACACTTCGGTCAGCCTCGATCAAGGCGCGCAAGTCTTCCGCCAGTTGCGCTGCAGTGACTAGATCTGCAGGGTCCGCCAACACCACAAACTCATCCCCGCCGTAGCGAAATAGCTTATCCGTGATTCTAATGCGCGCCAGCACGATATCAGCCACCCGTTTCAAGAGCTGATCACCTAGGGCATGGCCCGCAGTATCGTTAATATGCTTAAATTCATCCAGATCGAAAATAATCAGCGACATGGGTTGATCAGAGCGTTCGAAGCGCTGTATCGCCTCGATCAATTGCTTGTCCATGGCCCTGCGATTGCCGGCGCCCGTCAGGCTATCTTTGGTTGAGTACTGCAATAATTGGTCACGCTGCTGGTTGCGCTGGCTTACAAAGGCGTAGGTGAACAGTACGCAACCAAAGATGGACAGATACACTTTGGCAAATGCCAAGCCGTCAAGCTGCACCCAGGTTACCGGCAACAGTACGGCGAGCGTCAGGAGACTCAGCGTGAGGGCATAACCTGGCTTGACAATAAAATATGTCGCCACCATCAGGGGGTAGAGAAAATAGATCTCTGAGATCCCTTTGACATAGATATGGAGCACCATGCCGCTGATCGCCAGCAACGATAGTATGATGCCCGCCATCTCGACTTCTCGAACTCGATAGACATAAGATGCCAAGCAGACCGCCGCTAAAAAGCCGACACTGTCGATTAAACAGACCCAGTAGTCGCCCACCAAAAACCGCATAATCGCAAAGGGCAGCAGCGTCGCCGCTGAAACAGTGCAGATTATCAAGATCATTTTTTCTTCGGTACCACGACGGTCAAGCATAGCCTTCCCCGACTCAACCGCGCTATCTTGAACCCTATTCAAAGATAATGACCCGCACGTGCATCAAAAAAACAGCATGCCAGCGCCGCTACAGGCCTTTTTGGGCGAGAAATGTCGTGCAGTGACCCACCAGGCGATGCCTGAACGCTTGCAAGATAGTCGCTGACGATTGCTGTTTGAGGGCAGCCAGATCGGCTTTTTCAAAAGGGTATTGGAGTAGACTGTCCGGTAACAGCTGATCGAGCAGCACCGCATTGGCCCGCGGATGGACAGCATCAGAACCCGGTACTATGAGCGTTGGGACTCCGATCGCCTGCAATTGTTCGGCGCTGAGGCCAATAACAGGCAGCTCAGCGCCCTGCAGAAAGTAGTCTCGCCACCGCGACATGACCGCAACAAAATGGTCCGTGGGCATAGACATCAGAATTTCTCGATTCGCCGGATTGTCAATAATCCGCTGGCTAAAAAAATCTGTCTCACAGACGCCCGCTAGACCTTGGCTGGCCGCGATGTCGATAAATTGACCGTAATACTCCTGACCCAGGTGCTCCGCCGCATGACGCCCGCCAGTCACCCACCAAAGCAGGAGACCACGGACCGAGCCAGGATATTGATGGGCCAGCAGCAACGACAAACGACAGCCCGCAGAGCCACCGCCAGCAATCACCGGCAGCGCATCAAGATGCTGGAGTAACCCGTGAACGTCATCGACCCAGACCTCTTGCTCACTCAACTCGCCATCGACAAAAACATCTGACTGGCCACAATTGCGCCGATCATGCAGCAGAACTCGATAGCCCTTGCCTGCCAACTCATCAGCCAGATAGCGCAGATCTTCGAGGCCACCCCGACCGCCAGGCGTGAGCACAACCCAAGCACCCCGGTCGCCGACGACTTCATAATAAATGCTGACCTGATCCCGCTTGAAGATGGACATATTAGATTCGCGCCGGTTGTTTACTGATCCTGTTTGACACAATAAACATAATAATCCATTCGACCGTCCACTTCGCGCTTCACCAATCCATGCACGTCCGTCTCAAAGCCGGGGAACTTCTCGTTGAAGTCCCTGGCAAATCGCAGGTATTCGACGATCGTCTTGTTAAACCGCTCACCCGGTATCAACAAAGGAATACCGGGCGGGTAGGGGGTCAACAGGATGGAAGTAATTCGCCCTTCCAGCTCATCAAGCGGCACATGTTCAATTTGTCGATGGGCCATCTTGGCGTAGGCATCCGACGGCTTCATCGCCGGCAACATATCGGACAGATACATCTCTGTGGTCAATCGCGCAACATCGTAAGCCTTATAAAAATCATGGATCTGCTGGCATAGATCCCTCAGGCCAATGCCTTCGTACCGCGGATGGGCCTGAGCGAACTCAGGCATGATGCGCCACATGGGCTGGTTCTTGTCGTAGTCATCTTTGAACTGCTGCAAGGCAGTCAATAGCGTATTCCAGCGCCCCTTGGTGATACCAATGGTGAACATAATGAAAAACGAATAGAGCCCACATTTTTCAATGATAACGCCATTCTCAGCCAGGTATTTGGTCACAATTGACGCGGGAATGCCGGTGTCGCTGAATTCACCTTGCAAAGATAAACCGGGATTAACAATCGTGGCCTTGATCGGATCAAGCATATTAAAGCCCGACGCGACTTTGCCAAAACCATGCCATTCATCCTCGGCGCGCAGGATCCAGTCATCCCGGTCACCAATACCTTCCTCTGCGAAATGATCAGGACCCCAGACCTGAAACCACCAGTCTTGGCCGAACTCAGCATCGACTTTTTTCATCGCTCGGCGAAAATCCAGCGCTTCCAAAATCGACTCTTCTACCAGCGCCGTGCCCCCCGGCGCTTCCATCATGGCGGCCGCCACATCGATAGACGCGATGATGGAATATTGCGGCGAGGTGGAGGTGTGCATCAGATACGCCTCGTTGAAGGCATCCCTATCCAATTTGACGGTCTCTGACTCTCGCACCAGTATCTGCGAGGCTTGGGACAAACCAGCGAGCAGTTTATGAGTCGACTGCGTCGAAAAAATAATAGACTCTTTGGCCCGCGGCTGATCCTTGTCGATGGCATGCATATCTTTATAGAAACCATGGAAAGTGGCGTGGGGCAGCCAAGCTTCGTCAAAATGTAGCGTGTCGATTTTGCCGTCAAGGAGCTCCTTGATCGTCTCGACATTATAAATAATGCCATCATAGGTCGATTGGGTAAGCGTCAAAATCCGCGGCTTCTTATTCGCCGCATCTCTGGCAAAGGGGTTCGCCTCAATTTTTCGAGCAATGCTCTCGGTAGTGAACTCCTCGAGAGGAATGGGGCCGATGATTCCAAGATGGTTACGGGTCGGCATCAGAAATACGGGAATCGCACCGCACATGATAATCGAGTGCAATATGGACTTGTGGCAGTTCCGATCGACGACGACGATATCATCCTGGGCGACGATAGAATGCCAGACCATTTTATTCGAGGTGGAGGTACCATTAGTCACGAAATAACAGTGATCCGCACTATAGATACGTGCCGCATTCCGCTCTGATGCCGCCACAGGGCCCGTGTGATCCAGCAGTTGACCCAGCTCTTCCACTGAATTACAGACATCCGCACGCAACAGGTTTTCACCAAAGAACTGGTGGAACATTTGCCCAATAGGTGACTTCAGAAAGGCCACACCGCCAGAGTGGCCGGGGCAGTGCCATGAATAGGAGCCGTCCTGGGCATAGTGGACTAATGCCCTGAAAAACGGCGGTGACAAGCCATCAAGATAGGCTTTAGCCTCGCGGATAATATGCCGGGCTACAAACTCTGGCGTGTCCTCGAACATATGAATAAATCCGTGTAACTCGCGCAGGATATCATTCGGGATATGCCGTGAAGTCCGGGTCTCGCCATAAAGGTAAATAGGGATGTTGGCGTTTTTATGCCTGATTTCCTTAACGAAGGCCCGTAACTGCAACAGTGCGCCATCGGTCTCCTCTGCAGAGCCGGTGCCAAACTCTTCGTCATCGATAGACAGAATAAAAGCCGATGCTCGGGATTGCTGTTGCGCAAATTGCGACAGATCACCGTAACTGGTGACGCCCAAGACCTCCATCTGCTCTTTTTCGATGGCGTCGGCCAGGGCACGAATGCCTAGACCCGAGTTATTTTCAGATCGAAAGTCTTCATCAATGATGACAATAGGAAAACGAAATTTCATAGCTACCTCCCAACCGCCCAAAATTTGCCGAAGGAGACTTTTCGGGTGTCCTGCTGCACTGAAAAGCGCCTACAGAATAGATGAAATAAATCTTAGTCAAAGCCCAAAATCAGCCATTTTTCGTCGCCTAATACCGAACACAGCCGGCGCCCATCGACGAGCTTAGAAAATCACCAAACCCAGCATTTTCGCGCCACGCTGGCCAACTATTACCTCTAACTTGCACTTATCTGACGCACAACTAAAACAGCACTGGATATTGAAGCTGTGGCGCTATAAGATGGCGCGCCTTTTCACAAGCACTTTTTGATCCTTTTACACAGAGCGTAGAGCCATGACTGAACTGAGCCGTTATCGAAATATCGGCATTTTCGCCCACGTAGATGCTGGTAAAACCACCACCACCGAACGTATTCTGAAACTGACCGGCAAGATTCACAAGATCGGCGAGGTCCATGATGGCGCAGCGACCACTGACTTTATGGAGCAGGAACAGGAGCGCGGCATTACCATCCAGTCAGCTGCGACCACGGCTTTTTGGAAAGACCATCGCCTGAACATCATCGATACACCTGGACACGTGGACTTCACTATTGAAGTTTACCGCTCATTGAAGGTGCTGGATGGCGGCGTTGGCGTCTTCTGTGGGTCCGGTGGTGTTGAGCCCCAGTCCGAGACTAACTGGCGATATGCGAACGAATCAGAAGTCGCTCGGATCATCTTTATCAATAAGCTTGACCGACTGGGCGCAGACTTCTACCGGGTAATCAAGCAGGTCGAAGACGTTCTGGCTGCCAAGCCATTAGTCATGGTATTGCCAATCGGCGAGGAAGAAAACTTCGTCGGTGCGGTTGATCTTATCACCATGCAAGCCCACATCTGGGATGATTCCGGCGATCCCACGAAATATGTCATCACCGACATTCCAGAAAACATGCTGGAACTCGCGGCTGAATATCGCGAAAAGCTGATCGAGACCGCCGTTGAGCAAGACGAAGACATCATGATGGCCTACCTTGAAGAAGCCCAAGAGCCCACTATCGACGAACTCAAGCGCTGCATCCGCAAGGGTACCATCGCGCTGGAGTTTTTCCCGACATTCTGTGGCTCAGCGTTCAAGAACAAGTGTATCCAGATGATGTTGGATGGCGTTATCGATTACCTGCCAAACCCAACAGAAGTAACCCCGCAGCCAGAGGTTGATTTGGATGGCGTGGAAACTGGGACATTCGCGATTGTTGATGCAGACAAGCCACTGCGCGCTCTGGCCTTCAAAATCATGGACGACCGCTTTGGCGCTCTGACCTTTACTCGAATTTACTCTGGCAGGCTCAAAAAGGGTGATACCGTGCTGAACACCTTTACAGGTAAAAGCGAACGTATTGGCCGGCTGGTCGAGATGCATGCCAACGAGCGCATCGAAATCGACTCGGCGACAGCGGGCGATATCGTCGCCTTGATCGGCATGAAGAATACTCAGACAGGGCACACTCTATGTGACCCTAAGTTTCCAGCAACACTGGAACCCATGGTATTTCCTGAGCCAGTAATCTATCTTGCGGTATCGCCAAAAGACAAGACTGCAGCCGAAAAAATGGGCATGGCCCTGTCGAAGATGATTCAGGAAGATCCGTCTTTCCGAGTTGAAACCGATATCGAGTCTGGCGAAGTCATCCTCAAAGGTATGGGCGAGTTACACCTCGACATCAAGGTCGACATCTTGCGTCGTACCCACGGTGTTGACGTCGTCGTCGGCAAGCCTCTTGTGGCTTATCGCGAGTCCATCACCAAGCTTATCGAAGATTCCTACACTCACAAGAAACAAACCGGTGGTTCGGGTCAGTTCGCTAAGATTGACTACATCGTTGAACCCGCTGAAGTGGGCACTGGCTTCCAGTTTGAATCCAAGGTCACTGGCGGTAACGTTCCCCGTGAGTTCTGGCCAGCAGTTGAGAAAGGCTTCAAAGTCAGTCTGGAAGAAGGCCCACTGGCCGGCTTCCCGTGTCTCGACGTCAAGGTATCCTTAATAGACGGCGGCTTCCATGCCGTTGACTCCTCTGCGATCGCCTTTGAAATTGCGTCTCGAGCCGCGTACCGTCAAACCATGCCGAAAGCGGGCCCTCAGATCATGGAGCCCATCATGAAAATTGATGTCTTCACGCCTGACGCTCACGTTGGTGATGTGATCGGCGATCTGAACCGACGTCGCGGCATGATCCAGGGTCAGGAAGCGGGCGCCACAGGGACGCGAGTCAAGGCCCAGGCACCCCTGTCCGAAATGTTCGGTTACATCGGTGATCTGCGAACCATGACCTCTGGCCGCGGCCAGTTTTCCATGGAATTCAGCCACTACAGCGCGGCGCCCAAAAATGTCGCTGATGAAGTGGTTAAAGAAACACTGGAGCGTAAGGCAGCCAAGGCGTAATCAGCCCAGCTGCTCATATCCTGCAGTTAAAAAAGGCCGGTTATTCGGCCTTTTTTTCGCCTATCGTTTGCGCCTGTTGAGCGATCAAACAACACACGCCGACAAGCCACTCAATGGCCTTGGTTTTTCAGTGCTTTCACCCCACGGTCATAATGCATACAATCGATCAACAACTTGATTGAGGCAATTCCATGCGCGAAGCCCGAGCCAATACCCAGGCCACTATTCCCGATCCCTACTCAATCCCCCTGGCCGATCTCACGGTGGTTGATCCCGCCCTCTTCCAGCAAGATGCCCACTGGGACTACTTCGCTCGGTTACGCGCTGAGGATCCGGTGCACCTCAATGAAGATGAAGAATTTGGCCGAGTCTGGTCGGTAACACGGTTTGAAGACATCATGTATGTGGATAAGCACCATGAGCTGTTCTCTTCAGAAGCCGGCATTACGCTCGGACTACCCAACAGCCGCTCGAAAGAACG
>JGI20154J14316_10002291_pt1 | contig 15139 bp, 10 predicted proteins | sample COG_04_FD_14316 | JGI IMG/M metagenome (IMG submission 14316) | reverse complement strand
CTCAANAATACAAAGGTTTAGGTNTATCCCGNTGTATAGCGGGATAACNCCTAGACCATTTTGCNTATATAATGATATAGCANAATAAATNGCANAANAGCNNGNAAATNTNNAANNATNTTTAAGCTNTTTTANCTAGTGTTTAAAAGCACTATNANTATTTTTTTAATCANAATTCCGTCCATTGATGTTATCAACACAAGCTGAAAGATTAAATTTCTCGTCTATTGTAAATAAGACAAAATATCCAGATTTCTTGGATATTCAGATCAAATCCTTCCAGGATTTTTTCCAATTAGAAACAAAATCTGAAGAAAGAGGTGATGAAGGTCTTTATAATACCTTCATGGAAAACTTTCCAATTACAGATTCACGTAATCAATTCGTTTTAGAATTTTTAGATTACTTCGTAGATCCGCCAAGATATGCTATTGAAGAGTGTATTGAAAGAGGTCTTACGTACAGCGTTCCGCTAAAAGCTAGGTTAAAGTTATATTGTACAGACCCTGAACATGAGGATTTCGAGACTATTGTTCAAGATGTGTACTTAGGAACTATACCTTACATGACGCCTTCTGGTACATTTTGTATCAATGGAGCAGAGCGTGTAGTAGTATCTCAATTACACCGTTCACCAGGAGTTTTCTTTGGACAATCTTTCCATGCAAATGGAACAAAGTTATATTCAGCAAGAGTTATTCCATTTAAGGGATCTTGGATTGAGTTTGCAACAGACATCAATCAGGTGATGTATGCTTACATTGATAGAAAGAAAAAATTACCAGTTACTACGCTTTTCCGTGCTATCGGTTTTGAGCGTGATAAAGACATTTTGGAGATTTTTGACTTAGCTGAAGAAGTTAAGGTTTCAAAATCTGGGTTAAAGAAATTTGTAGGAAGAAAATTAGCTGCACGTGTACTTAATACATGGCATGAGGATTTTGTTGATGAAGATACCGGTGAAGTTGTATCAATTGAGCGTAATGAAATTGTGCTTGATCGTGATACGGTTATAGACAAAGAGAATATTGAAGAAATTCTTGAAGCTGATGTTAAAACTATTCTTTTACATAAAGAAAGTGCTGAACAAGGCGATTACGCTATTATTCATAACACACTTCAAAAAGATCCAACAAACTCTGAAAAAGAAGCTGTTGAACATATTTATAGACAATTACGTAATGCTGAGCCGCCAGATGAGGAAACAGCACGTGGTATTATAGATAAATTATTCTTTAGTGATCAACGTTACTCTTTAGGGGAAGTTGGACGTTATAGAATGAACAAGAAATTAGGTTTAGATATTGGAATGGATAAGCAAGTGCTTACTAAAGAAGATATCATTACCATTATAAAATACTTAATCGAACTTATCAACTCTAAAGCAGAGATTGATGATATTGACCACTTATCAAACCGTCGTGTACGTACTGTAGGTGAGCAATTATCATCTCAATTTGGTGTTGGTTTAGCCCGTATGGCACGTACAATTCGTGAGCGTATGAACGTTCGTGATAATGAAGTATTTACACCAATTGATTTGATTAATGCTAAGACGTTATCGTCTGTAATTAATTCATTCTTTGGTACAAATCAGTTATCTCAATTTATGGATCAAACCAATCCATTAGCTGAAATCACGCACAAGCGTCGTTTATCAGCTCTAGGACCTGGAGGTTTATCAAGAGAAAGAGCAGGTTTTGAGGTACGTGATGTGCACTATACACACTATGGACGTTTATGTCCTATTGAAACACCAGAGGGACCAAATATTGGTTTGATTTCTTCACTTTCAGTATATGCTAAAGTGAATCCTATGGGATTCATCGAAACGCCTTATAGAAAAGTAACTGATGGTGTTGTAGATATTAAAAATGAACCTATTTATTTAAGTGCAGAAGAGGAAGAAGATAAATTAATTGCTCAGGCAACTGTTAAAGTTGATGACAATGGTAAAATTTTACATGAAAAGGTAATTGCAAGAATGGAAGGTGACTTCCCTGTAATTGATCCTAATGAGTTGCATTATACAGATGTAGCACCTAACCAGATTTCATCTATTTCAGCCTCTTTAATTCCGTTCTTAGAGCATGATGATGCGAATAGAGCATTGATGGGATCAAATATGATGCGTCAAGCGGTACCATTATTATTACCTCAATCTCCGATTGTAGGTACAGGTTTAGAACGTCAAGTAGCTTCAGATTCTAGAGTATTAATAAATGCTGAAGGAGCTGGAGAAGTACTTTATGTAGATGCTAATGAGATTAAAATTAGGTACGAACGTACTGCCGATGAGGCTAAAGTAAGTTTTGATAGCGATATTAAAACATATCAATTAGTTAAATTCAGAAAAACAAATCAAGGTACTTCTATCAATCTTAAGCCAATTGTGATTAAAGGTGATAAAGTAACCAAAGGACAGGTTTTATGTGAAGGATATGCTACTCAAAAAGGAGAGCTTGCTTTAGGTAGAAATATGAAAGTTGCATTTATGCCTTGGAAAGGGTATAACTTTGAGGATGCGATTGTGATTTCTGAAAAAGTAGTTCGTGAAGATATTTTCACATCTATTCATATCGATGAGTATTCATTGGATGTAAGAGATACTAAATTAGGGAATGAAGAATTAACAAATGATATTCCTAATGTTTCTGAAGAGGCTACTAAAGACTTAGATGAAAACGGAATGATTCGTGTTGGTGCCGAGGTTAAACCTGGTGATATCTTAATTGGTAAGATTACTCCTAAAGGGGAATCTGATCCAACTCCTGAAGAAAAATTATTACGTGCTATCTTTGGTGATAAAGCGGGTGATGTAAAAGATGCTTCTTTAAAAGCATCCCCATCATTACATGGTGTTGTAATTGAGAAGAAATTATTCGCTAGAGCTTTAAAAGATAAGCGCAAGAGAGCACAAGATAAAGATGATATCTTAGCATTAGAAGCTCAGTACGATAGAAAATTTGATGAGTTAAAAGATGCTTTAGTTGAAAAACTATTTGCTATTGTAAACGGTAAAACAGCTCAAGGTATTTTTAATGATTTAGGTGAAGAAGTATTACCAAAAGGTAAAAAATTCACACTTAAAATGTTAAATGCTGTTGATGATTATGCGCATTTAGTTTCTGGCAAATGGACTACTGATGATCATACTAATAAATTAGTAGCAGACTTAATTCATAACTACAAGATTAAAGAAAATGATTTACAAGGTTCTTTACGTCGTGAGAAGTTTACTATTTCTGTAGGTGATGAGTTACCAGCAGGGATTATTAAATTGGCTAAAGTTTACATCGCTAAGAAACGTAAGCTAAAAGTAGGAGATAAAATGGCAGGACGTCACGGTAACAAAGGTATTGTTGCACGTATCGTTCGTCAAGAAGACATGCCATTCTTAGAAGATGGAACTCCTGTAGATATTGTATTAAATCCGCTTGGTGTACCATCTCGTATGAACATCGGTCAGATTTATGAAACGGTATTAGGATGGGCCGGTCAAAAATTAGACCGTAAATATGCAACACCAATTTTTGATGGTGCTACTATAGATCAAATCAACGAATTTACAGATGAAGCTGGAATTCCAAGATACGGTCATACTTATTTATATGATGGTGGAACAGGAGCACGTTTCGATCAACCAGCAACTGTTGGTGTGATTTACATGCTGAAACTAGGACACATGGTTGATGATAAAATGCACGCGCGTTCTATTGGACCTTATTCATTAATTACGCAGCAACCTTTAGGTGGTAAAGCACAGTTTGGTGGTCAGCGTTTTGGTGAGATGGAAGTTTGGGCACTTGAGGCTTACGGCGCATCGGCTACATTAAGGGAGATTTTAACTGTAAAATCTGATGATGTTATTGGTAGAGCCAAAACTTACGAAGCTATCGTAAAAGGTGAGCCAATGCCAGATCCAGGATTGCCAGAATCTTTCAACGTATTAATGCACGAATTGAAAGGTCTAGGTTTAGACATCAGATTAGAGGAGTAGTTAATTAATTAAATTCATTTCAACCATTTATTATGGCAAGAAAACAAGATAAAAATACAGTTAAGAGATTTAATAAAATCTCAATTGGTTTAGCATCACCAGAATCTATTTTAGCAGAGTCTAGAGGTGAGGTTTTAAAACCAGAAACTATCAATTATCGAACTCACAAACCAGAACGTGATGGTTTGTTCTGTGAGCGTATTTTTGGTCCTGTAAAGGATTATGAGTGTGCTTGTGGCAAATATAAAAGAATTCGCTACAAAGGAATTGTTTGTGACCGTTGTGGTGTAGAAGTAACAGAAAAGAAAGTACGTCGTGATAGAGTAGGACACATCAACTTAGTGGTTCCTGTTGCTCACATTTGGTACTTCCGTTCGTTACCAAACAAAATTGGTTATTTACTTGGTTTACCATCTAAGAAATTGGATATGATAATTTACTACGAACGTTATGTAGTAATTCAACCTGGTAATGCTAAGAATGAAGAAGGTGAACCAATACAAAAAATGGATTTCCTTACTGAAGAAGAATACCTAAACATTTTAGAACAACTTCCTCAGGATAATCAGTATTTAGATGATACAGACCCAAACAAGTTTTTAGCTAAAATGGGTGCTGAATGTTTAATTGACTTATTATCAAGAATTGATTTAGAAGAATTATCATTCGAATTACGTCATAAAGCAAATACAGAAACGTCTAAGCAACGTAAAACTGAAGCTTTAAAGCGTTTACAAGTTGTTGAATCGTTAAGTAAATCAAATAAGAATAGAGAAAATAGACCAGAGTGGATGATTATGAAGGTGGTGCCAATTATACCACCAGAATTGCGTCCTTTAGTGCCGTTAGATGGTGGTCGTTTTGCTACTTCAGATTTAAATGATTTATACCGTCGTGTAATTATTCGTAACAACCGTCTTAAAAGATTGGTAGAGATAAAAGCACCAGAAGTTATTTTACGTAATGAAAAACGTATGTTACAAGAATCAGTAGATTCATTATTTGATAACACACGTAAATCATCTGCAGTAAAAACAGATTCTAACAGACCGTTAAAATCATTATCAGATTCACTTAAAGGTAAGCAAGGGCGTTTCCGTCAAAACTTACTTGGTAAGCGTGTTGATTATTCTGCACGTTCTGTCATTGTTGTTGGTCCAGAATTAAAGTTATTCGAATGTGGTATTCCAAAAAATATGGCAGCCGAATTGTACAAACCTTTCGTAATTAGAAAATTAATTGAAAGAGGTATTGTAAAAACCGTAAAATCTGCAAAGAAAATTATAGATAAAAAAGAGCCTGTGGTTTGGGATATTCTGGAAAACGTCCTCAAAGGACATCCAGTATTACTAAATCGTGCGCCTACATTACACCGTTTGGGTATACAAGCATTTCAACCAAAATTAATTGAAGGGAAAGCAATACAGTTACACCCATTAGTTTGTACAGCATTTAATGCGGATTTTGATGGTGACCAGATGGCGGTTCACTTACCATTAGGACCAGAAGCTATTTTAGAATGTCAATTATTAATGTTGGCATCTCATAATATCTTAAATCCTGCGAATGGAGCACCAGTAACGGTACCGTCTCAAGATATGGTGCTTGGTTTGTATTATATGACCAAGTTACGTACGTCTACAGCCGATGTAAAGGTTAAAGGTGAAGGATTAACTTTTTATTCTCCAGAGGAAGTGCAAATTGCTTTCAACGAGAAGCAAGTTGATTTGAATGCAGGTATCAAAGTTAGAACTATCGACATTAATGAAGATGGGAAGCTTGACAGAATGATTGTTGAAACTACTGTTGGTCGTGTATTATTTAACCAATATGTTCCTGAAGCAGCTGGATATATCAATCAAGTATTGACTAAAAAGTCATTGAGAGATATTATTGGTGATATTCTTAAGGTAACATCAGTTCCTGAATGTGCTGATTTCCTTGATGCTATTAGAACTTTAGGTTTTAAATTTGCATTCCAAGGTGGATTATCATTTAGTTTAGGTGATATTATCATACCGCCAGAAAAGCAGAGTATGATTGATAAAGCTAATGGTTTAGTTGACGGTATTACTGGAAACTATAACATGGGACTTATTACTAATAACGAGCGTTACAACCAAGTAATTGATATCTGGACGTCTACAAATGCTGAATTGACAGAATTGTCAATGAAACGTATTAGAGAAGACCAACAAGGATTCAACTCGGTGTTTATGATGCTTGATTCTGGAGCTCGTGGATCTAAAGAACAGATTCGTCAGTTAACAGGTATGCGTGGATTAATGGCTAAGCCTAAAAAATCTACTGCAGGTGGAGGATCGATTATTGAAAATCCAATTCTTTCTAACTTTAAGGAAGGGCTTTCAATTTTAGAATACTTTATCTCAACTCACGGTGCACGTAAAGGTCTTGCCGATACAGCACTTAAAACTGCCGATGCAGGGTATTTAACACGTCGTTTAGTTGATGTATCTCAAGATGTTATTATTAACACAGAAGATTGTGGTACATTAAGAGGTGTAGAAGTTGAGCCATTGAAGAAAAATGATGAAGTTGTTGAAACTTTAGAAGAAAGAATCGTTGGTCGTGTATCTTTAAATGATGTATATAATCCATTAACAGATGAGTTGATGGTATCAGCTGGTCAGTTAATAGAAGATGATGTAGCAAAAGCTATTGAAGCATCACCTATAGATAGTTTAGAAGCTCGTTCTGCATTAACTTGTGAAGCCTTAAAAGGGATTTGTGCTAAATGTTACGGTAGAAATTTAGCTACTGGTAAAATGGTACAACGAGGTGAGGCTGTTGGTGTAGTTGCTGCACAATCTATTGGAGAACCTGGTACGCAGCTTACATTACGTACATTCCACGTAGGTGGTATTGCAGGTAACATATCAGAAGATAATAAATTAGTTGTTAAGTTTGATGGTCTTGCTGAAATCGAAGACTTAAAAACAGTGAAAGGTCAGGATAATGATGGAAATGATATTGATATCGTTATTTCTAGAACATCTGAACTTAAGCTTATAGATAAGAAAACAGGCATTATTTTAAGTACGAATAATATTCCTTATGGTTCTACGCTTCTTGTTCAGAGTGGAGATAAATTAACTAAGGGAGATGTAGTTTGTACTTGGGATCCGTATAACGGTGTTATTATTTCAGAATTTGCTGGTAAAGTGAAGTATGAAAACCTTGAACAAGGTGTAACATATCAAGTTGAAATTGATGAGCAAACAGGTTTCCAAGAAAAAGTTATTTCTGAATCTAGAAATAAAAAACTTATTCCAACGCTTCATATTACAGATGCTAAAGGAGAAATCATGCGTTCTTACAACTTACCAGTTGGAGCTCACTTGATGGTTGACGATGCTGATAAGGTTATTGTTGGTAAAGTGTTGGTTAAGATTCCTCGTAAATCTGCTAAAGCAGGTGATATTACAGGTGGTCTGCCTCGTGTAACAGAATTATTTGAAGCACGTAACCCATCTAACCCAGCAGTTGTTAGTGCTATTGATGGTGTTGTTTCTTTCGGAAAAATTAAAAGAGGTAATCGTGAGATTATTATAGAATCTAAAACAGGTGATATTAAGAAATACTTAGTGAAGTTATCAAGTCAAATTCTTGTACAAGAAAATGATTTCGTAAAAGCTGGTATGCCTTTATCTGATGGTTCTATTACACCAAACGATATCTTGAATATCAAAGGTCCTTCAGCTGTTCAACAATACTTAGTAAATGAAGTACAAGAAGTATATCGTTTGCAAGGTGTGAAGATTAATGATAAGCACTTTGAGGTTGTTGTTAGACAGATGATGCGTAAAGTTAGAATCATTGATTCTGGTGACACCATTTTCTTAGAAGACCAATTAGCTCATAAAGCGGATTTCATAAAAGAAAATGATGATATTTTCGGAATGAAAGTTATTGAAGACGCTGGTGATTCAACAAATCTAAAAGCGGGACAAATAATTTCGCCTCGTGATTTAAGAGATGAAAATTCTATTTTACGTAGAGAAGATAAGCAACTTGTAGTAGCTAGAGATGCACAGCCAGCAACGGCTACTCCAATACTTCAGGGTATTACAAGAGCATCGCTTCAAACGAAGTCGTTTATATCTGCAGCATCGTTCCAAGAAACTACTAAAGTACTTAATGAAGCTGCTGTAGCAGGTAAAGTGGATAGTTTAGAAGGCTTGAAAGAAAATGTAATTGTTGGTCATAGAATTCCAGCAGGAACAGGTATGAGAAATTATTCTGATATCATCGTTGGTTCTAAAGAAGAGTTTGACGAAATGATGCAAGTTAAACAAGAGTTAAATTATAATTAAATGAGACTCAAGTTTTAATAGCCGAAAGGGTTTTAAAACTAGTAAGTCGAATTTAACTCAACGCAGGTTGAGATCTGTTTAAATAATACTAAAAAGTCCTGCTAATAATATAGTTAGGACTTTTTATTTTAAAAATGATTAATAAATAAAACTTCCACCTTTGTGGAAGTGAAAAATATAATTTTCAATGGCAGCAGACGAAAAAGACACCCAAAAGCAAGGACAGATTAATATTGAACTTGATGAGAAAGTAGCTGAAGGAACGTATTCCAATCTAGCTATTATAAACCATTCGGTTTCAGAATTTGTTGTGGATTTTGTAAATATTATGCCAGGTGTACCTAAGAATAAGGTAAAGTCTAGAATTATATTAACGCCTCAGCATGCTAAGCGTTTACAAAAAGCATTGGCTGAAAATATATCTAGATTTGAAAAGGCTCATGGAAAGATAAAGGATTACGATCAACCTCCAATCCCATTAAATTTTGGGCCAACTGGTCAAGCATAAATAAAAAAGCCTTTGAAATTTTTCAAAGGCTTTTTTATTTTAAGCGACTTCTTTTTTTATTATAATTAAACTTTAAAGCACCAGGCAGATACTTTTTAATTTAGTGAATAATTTTTCCTGCAGTTTCTCCTTTAATAGCTACCCAAGGAATAATGGAGTTTCTAATAGATATAATATATCTAGATTTAATCAAATTCTGAAGTAAAATGAAGTTTTATATTCGGATATTTCTGTTGTGTCATTTGTAAAGAAAAAGGCGAATCTGCTAAAAATACGAGTTGGTTTTGTTTGTCTTTAGCTAAAAATCGTTGTTTAACTCTAACAAACTCTTTATACTCATCTGTTTTAGATTCTGTGGGATCTACCCAGCACGCTTTATGCACATTTAAGTTTTCATACGTACATTTCGCACCATATTCATGCTCTAATCTATATTGAATCACTTCATATTGTAACGCGCCAACAGTCCCAATTACTTTTCGCCCATTAAGTTCTAAAGTAAACAATTGCGCCACACCTTCATCCATGAGTTGGTCAATACCTTTATTAAGTTGCTTCGCTTTCATTGGATCGGAATTATTAATATATCTAAAGTGCTCTGGTGAAAAACTAGGTACGCCTTTATAATTTAATATTTCACCTTCCGTTAACGTATCACCAATCTTAAAACTCCCAGTATCTTGTAAACCAACAATATCTCCTGGATAAGAAATATCTACAATCTCTTTTTTCTCAGCAAAAAAGGCATTTGGACTAGAGAATTTCACCTTCTTATTATGTCTAACATGTAAGTACGGCGTATTTCTTTTAAACACTCCAGAGACTATTTTTACAAAAGCCAAACGATTTCTGTGGTTTGGGTCCATGTTAGCGTGAATTTTAAAAACGAAACCACTAAATTTTTCTTCATCCGGCTGCACTAAACGTTCTTCACTTTGTTTAGGTCTTGGTTTTGGTGCTATTTCAACAAAACAATCTAATAATTCGCGTACTCCAAANCTATTTAACGCAGAGCCGAAAAATACAGGTTGTAATGTGCCGTCTAAATAGTCTTGATTATCAAAAGGAGGATAAATACCCTCTACTAACTCTATTTCTTCTCTCAAAGTATCGGCGGCAGTCTCACCAATTAATGTATTTAATTCTGGAGACGTTAAGTCATTAATTTCTATAGTTTCCTCAATATTTTTACGACTATCGCCACTAAATAAGTTTATGTTTTTCTCCCAAATATTATATATCCCTTTAAAGTCGTAGCCCATACCAATAGGGAAACTTAAAGGAGTAACTCTCAATCCTAATTTTTGTTCAATTTCATCAAGTAGTTCAAAGGCGTCTTTACCTTCACGATCCATTTTATTAATAAAAACGATCATGGGTATATTACGCATGCGGCATACTTCAACTAGCTTTTCTGTTTGCTCTTCAACACCTTTGGCCACATCAATAACGACAATAACACTATCAACAGCGGTTAATGTTCTAAACGTGTCTTCAGCAAAATCTTTGTGACCCGGAGTATCAAGAATATTAATCTTAATACCATTGTATTCAAAAGCTAAAACAGAGGTNGCAACAGAGATACCACGTTGGCGTTCTATTTCCATAAAGTCACTGGTAGCACCCTTTTTTATTTTATTGCTTTTTACAGCACCCGCTTCTTGAATGGCGCCACCAAAAAGAAGTAGTTTCTCTGTTAAAGTTGTTTTACCTGCATCTGGATGCGAAATAATACCAAAAGTACGTCTGCGTTGTATTTCTTTTGAAAAACTCATATAAAATATAAATGGGTTGCAAATATAATATTTATAAGTTCAATAGAAATTTAAACCACTTTTTAAATTTAACTGAAGAATAATGATTTTTATAAATTTACTTATTATTTTTGTCCAACTATGAAAGAAGAACATGTAATCCTTGTTAATGAACAGGATGAACAAATTGGTTTAATGCCCAAGCTTGAAGCGCATCAAAAGGCATTGCTACACAGAGCCTTTTCCGTATTTATTTTTAATGATAAGAATGAATTGATGTTACAGCAACGCGCATTAGATAAATACCATTCACCTGGCCTTTGGACTAATACATGTTGCAGTCATCAAAGAGATGGTGAAACGAATATAGAAGCAGGAAAAAGACGTTTGCAAGAAGAAATGGGTTTTGTAGTTGATTTGCAAGAATCTATTTCATTTATGTATAAGGCACCATTTGATAATGGTTTAACCGAGCACGAGTATGATCATGTTTTATTAGGTAAATATAATAATAAACCAGTTATAAATACGAGTGAGGCAGCTAGTTGGAAATGGATGCTCATTGAAGAAGTAAAGGACGATATTGCTATTCATCCAGAATTATATACCGAGTGGTTTAAAGTTATTTTTGATAAATTTTACGAACATCTAAATATAAGTTCATAATGATAACAGTAAGTAGAAAAGCACATTTTAATGCTGCCCACAGGTTGTATCGAAAAGATTGGAGTTTTGAAAAGAACGATGAAATTTTCGGTAAATGCAACAACCCGAACTTTCATGGTCACAATTACGAACTTATAGTTAGCGTAACCGGTGAAATTGATACAGAAACTGGTTATGTTATTGATATGAAAGTATTAAAAGATATTATTAAAAGAGAAGTTGAAGATGCATTTGATCATAAAAACTTAAATTTAGAAGTTCCAGAATTTGCAGATTTAAATCCAACTGCTGAAAATATTGCTGTTGTGATTTATAATAAGATGAAATCGAAACTTGATTCAAAATTAGATTTAGAAATCACGCTTTACGAAACACCAAGAAATTTTGTAACCTATTCTGGGAAATAAATACTTTATGCTATATCCAATTAAATTTGCGCCTATTTTAAAAGAAAAAATTTGGGGCGGCCAAAAATTAAAAACCCTATTAAATAAAGCTAGTGACTTACCAAATATTGGTGAAAGTTGGGAAATTAGTGATGTAGAAGGAGATACGTCTATAGTTTCTAATGGAAGTTTAATAGGCAAATCTTTGAAAGATTTATTAGAAACATATAAATCAGATTTATTAGGAGAAAAAAATTATAAGGTATTCGGGAATAAATTTCCGCTTTTAATAAAATTCATAGATGCGAAAGAAGATTTGTCAATTCAATTGCACCCTAATGATCAACTTGCAGCAAAACGCCATAATTCATTTGGTAAAACAGAAATGTGGTATACATTGCAAGCAGATGAGGGATCCAATTTAATAGTTGGTTTTAATCAAGACATGACGCCCGAAAAGTATTTAAGTCATTTAGAAAATAAAACACTTACAGAAATATTAAATTTCGACAATGTAAAAGTAGGTGACACTTATTTTATTGAAGTTGGTCGTATTCATGCTATTGGTGCTGGCGTTATGGTTGCAGAAATACAACAAACTAGTGATATTACGTATCGTGTTTATGATTGGGATAGAGTTGATGATGATGGCAATGAAAGAGAATTACATAACGATTTAGCTATTGATGCTTTTGATTTTAATATGCCAGATGATTTTAGAGTGGCATACTCTAAAACAGAAAATCAATCTAATCAGATGGTAAGTTGTCCTTATTTTAAAACAAGTTATTTGGAAGTAACAACTACTATAAAAAAAGTAAATAATAAAGATTCTTTCTTTATTTATATATGTGTTGAAGGCAGCGCCACTATAACGTATAATGAACATTCTGAAAATATAAAAAAAGGAGAAACCATATTGGTGCCTGCTTCAATAAAGCACTATGAAATTAATTCTAAAAAGGCTACGCTATTAGAAGTTTATGTGTAATTTTGCAATCAAAATAAATTAAAAAATTATGGCAAACGTTAGAGATTTAAAAAAAGATATAAATTACGTTTTAGGTGATATTATAGAAGCAGTTTATGTTTGGGAATATTCAAATACAGATAAAGACACTAAGAAAAGTGAAGGGATTATTGATGAGGCCATTGAAACTTTTGACGAATTAATAGCTAAAGTAAATGCTAAAAATGTGGAAAATGCAAAAGCACATTTTAAAGCAATTAATGGTGAGCTAGAAACAAAAGGACGCGCTTTAATTGATAAGATTAATAAATTAGGATAAAATTTTTAATTGTGCTAGCAAATATTATATTTGCAGCCGTTAAAAACGCCGATGTAGCTCAGCTGGCTAGAGCAGCTGATTTGTAATCAGCAGGTCGTGGGTTCGAGTCCCTCCATCGGCTCTAAAGTAAAAAGCCTTTCCATGATGTGGAAAGGCTTTTTTTATGTAATTTTCTTATCGTAAGAGGTTTAGTTATCTGTTTCTGTACTTTTAATGGTATTGATAAAAGTGTTTAATTCTTTCCCATATTTAGAGGCTTTAACTTTAGGTGTTAAAGAATTATTTATGGTATCTAAATAATCGATTCTAGCGTTATAGATTTCTGTTAACGCTAAATAAGGAGCAACTTCGCTGTTCTTATTATTTAAGGCAAAATTTACAGTGTATAAATATTTGCGCTTAAGCGAATTATTACTTTCTTTTATTAATATATTGAGTTTAGCTGTATCTCCTGCTTTTCGGGCTTCAAATTGCTCTTTAAAATTATATAAGTATCTATTGTTAATTTTATCAATAACAGTTTGGTACTCTTCTAAAGTTTTTTGTTGCTCGGAACCTTTAATCTCAAATTCAAAGGCAAAGTTTTTTAGCGTGGTATTAATTTCTGTAATGCCTTTATCAGCAAAAAATGTAATTCTATCTTTTTCAGCACTATTTTTGTCGAGATATAAATAAAAAACTTCTGGACTATCTAAATCACTATGCAGTTCAATATTTGTATTACCATTAACAACTAATGAGTCTATGATTACTAATGTAGTGTCTTCAACCTTTTTAAGATAAAGCGTTCCTTTTTTTAAGCCTTCAATATTGGCTTTTACAGTTAAATCATGTTGCTCTTTACCACACGCCATTAAAAACAAGGCTAATAGTACAAGTGATATTTTTTTCATAGATTTTTAAAATTGTTTTAAAGAAGCACAAATATCATACAATTAAATGTGAATTACTAGTTGCACATTATTATTTTATAATTGAACAGGTTTGTTTAACAAATCAATTAAATATTCTGTATTCAAGTTTGGCACGAGAATTGTTATATAATATATAGGATTACATTCGTTATATATGTTTATTGAGTGGTTACTTTAAACTTAAGAATTGTAATTCATATTTTGGTTGGTTAGTTAGTAAAAAAGCATCCTATTTTAGGATGCTTTTTTTATGCTATTTAGTTTGGCTTTATTAATATTCATTTTTCATAATGATGTATTTCATCGATATTATTGTCTAATTCATCTATAAATGTTAAAATTTAATGTATTTCATCGATTTTAAATGTATTTAGTCGTTGTAATATGTTTCATAAGTATATATTTGGAGTGTACTAAATAACACACTTTTTAGTTCAATGGATTAATTAATTAATATTTGCATTGTGTTGTTGAAATGGAAACCCCAAATCTGACATCATAATATAAAAAGCAAATTGAAGAAAAACCGAGTTTGAGGGAACTCGGTTTTTTTATGCAATAATTCGAAATGTTAAATTAATTCGTTTTCCTATATTTCTTTTAGTTTTTGGTATGTGATGCAACCAATTAGTTTGAGTTTCTCCTTGCATTAATAAAAGGCTTCCATGTTGGAGTATGAGTTTTGTTTTAAGAGTTTTATCCGTTTTATGTTTCATATGAAAAACTCTTTCCACTCCTAACGAGACAGAAGCTATAATTGGATTTTCTCCTAGTTCTTTTTCATTGTCTGCATGCCAACCATTACTATCATTTCCGTCACGATATAGATTCGCTAAACAACTTGTGAATTTAATTTTCAGTTCTGTTTCAATTTTATTCTTAATGTCTAACAAAACACCTTCAAATATATTCGGTTGCATTACAATATTACTGTACTTATAGTTGTTTTTGTTAGTAGCATAAAAAGCGGTTAAGCGCGGTTGTAAATATGTTTTTCCATAAACAGTTATGGTATCTTGTTTCCAATCGATTTGATCTAATAGGCTACTGAAATGATTATCTGCTTCATTTATGTTAATGAAATTGGGATAGTAAGTTACTTCTGCATCTTTCAGATTTAAATTTATAGGACTTTCGAATAGCATATTATTTTATTTTCTAAATTAGCGTAATTCAAAATTAAAATGAAGTATACTTTAACTTTTTTAATCTGTTTTGTTTTTTCTAGTTTTTATGCCCAACTGCCAAATGGGTTTATTTATGCAGAAGACGTTATCCCTGATTTAGA
>JGI20154J14316_10002586_pt1 | contig 15145 bp, 5 predicted proteins | sample COG_04_FD_14316 | JGI IMG/M metagenome (IMG submission 14316) | reverse complement strand
AGTGAATATGTCTGTATGGACATTTGTAATAAATAGAATATTAATTAGTACCAATACAATAATGATAAAATTTAAAAAAGCCTTAGTCGTGCTGTGCGCATTTTGTGCAATTTCTAGTCAAAATCTAGATGATATTTTTCATGTTGGTTTATCATACAGTTGGATTCATCCAATTGAGGTAGCTCAAGATTTCGATTCTATACCAGAAGATGTTATAGGAGATTCTATTTTATTAAACATCTATTTTGAAGTAGTAGATACAGCTCACATCGATTCTTTTAAGTTTGTAATTAATTCAAATGAACCACAAGAATTAAGTTATCCTTTTGCCCACTATGTAAACGATTTCGATAGTATTTTGTATAGACAAGGAAATTACCTAGTTACAGAATTAGGAGTTTTTCCTTACGACACTTTACTAACTGTGGGTGTTTGTATGGTTAAAGGCACTTTTACGACTCCTTATCTCTATGAATCTATAATAGTAGAGGAATGAAAATTTTTATAAAATATATTTCAATCTGCCTTATTTCGCTGATTTCGGCCTCTATTTACAGTCAAAATTATTCAATACATCATTCCAATAATGTAACGGTAGAAGGTGATTTAATTAAAGGAACTCAGTTAAAAAACACTTCAAGTAGTCTTTTATTTTCAAATACCATAACACCGAAAGAAAATCGTAAGCCAATACCTTTTATGGAATTTCGGGTTGTAGATCCTTACCATTCTCTGTTAGTTGGAATAACAGCTAAAAATGAGGTTAAATTCGAAGATTTTACTTTTGCAGTGAGCCAAACTGATCCTGGGATGGGACTTCAACCAGGAATGGTAGTTTATCAATATGGTAAGCCAATCGCGACTGTTGACCTTATTAATAAAGGAGATCTTGTAAGAATTCAATTTACAAGGGGGCACGCATACATTTATATAAACGGAAAAGGCAAGTCTAGAGTTAAGTGTAAACTTCGATTGGACAACAGAGCCTTTATTTCATTCCATTCAGTTAATGCCTCGATTTCTGATTTTAAAACAAATTTTAAAGCACCCAAAAGTGCTACTGAGTGGGCGCTTAATTTAAATGGTTTTGATAAAACTACCGATAAGATTACATCACCCCAATCTAATAAAAATAAAGGTTTACTCAGTGTAAATCATTTAGACGCAACTCAAAAAGGGAATCTATCTTTTAAAACAGCTAAAACAAATAAACCAAAAATAATAGGTTTTACTAGAAAGGAACCCAAGTCTAAAAATGATTTTTATTTAGGCATTAAATTACATAAAGGAAAAGGTGAGTTGTATTCTGATGGAGTTTTGTTAAAAAGTTTTCCTGTAAAGGCGAAAGACAATATAACTTTTGATGTGAAAGAAGATGTCATTAAGGTGAAGAAAAATAAAGTAACTAAATATACTTTCACCAAATCTGGAAAAGGCTTTAATATTGGTGTTTTAGCTACAAAATCTAATACTGATTTTGGTGAGATTGAAACGAATATTCCTGAAAATAGTCCAATGTGGTATAAAATGAGGGGTTTTGTAGCTACTAAAAATGGCTTGGAACTTCATCCCTCAAATTCGTTAACAGGAAATTCGGCTTCGCACTCCGTGGCAGTGCAACCTCAACTTCCTGATGATAATATGCATTCAATTTCTTTTAAAGTAAAGAATGATACTACTACTAAGGTTATAGGTATTAGTTCGATTGAACGTCCAGAAACTTATCAAGATTTTGATTTGATGATTCGGTTTTATTCAAAAGGAGGAATTGCCCTTTATAGGAAAGGTATAAAATTCAAAAAAATCATAAATTTTTATGAAGGTAGAACCTATACAATTAAGGCATCAAGTACTCAATTTGAGTTTTATGAAAACGAGAATCTACTAGAGAAAAGTACCATTGTTTACCAGAAAAATAAAGGAAAATCACCATCAAAAGGAAAAGGCACAAAAGGAAAAGGTACGTCCAGTTCACCAACATCAACTCCTTCAACTCCTTCAACAAAATTACCACCAAAGTATTTTTGGTTCTCGAGTAAGCAGCCTGCAACTTTTTACAACATTACTACAAAGGTGTTAAATAGGAGTAATATTTTAGCTACCCCACCCACTCTTGACGATTATTTACATACCGCAATTTTAACAAGACACCTTGATGCTTCTTACCACTTATTCCATCAATATTTAAAATTTGAATTTGATAATAGTTACGGAACTACTGAATCTTTAAATTATCGAATTGTAAATCAAAATCATGAAGAATTTACATGTTCTAATCCGACCTTAATTTTAAATCCTGGGCACAATAGATATAAGATTCCAATTGATCAATGTGGTCTAGAGACTAATCAAATTTACATACTGGAAGTATCATCTTCTAAGTTCGAAAAAAGATATTTAAAATTTTTATTTCTATAATAAATTATACCGATTTGAAATTTACAAGAACACTTCTTTACATAACCCTTCTTTCGTCTTGTGGAGGATTACTGGGTAAACAAGATTATTTAGATTGGTTTAAAACCCAAAGAATGTATGTCTCAATAATTGAACAAGGTGGGTATTTTTTTGAGGCTACTTTTACTCCTAAAGAACTTTTAATGATACGAGAGTGGGGGGAAGATCTGACAGATAGTTTGTACAAATGCCATAAACATGAATACGATTCTATTCGGTATTTCTCTCTTAAGATTGGTGCGAGTGACCAATCATCAAACGCATTAAAATACAATATAAATACTAGTAATGATTATTATAAGAGGCTTGAATACTTTGCCCACAATGCGCAGCATAATTTTTATATGGAACACAACAATCAACATGTACAATGTAAAATATATCATTTTGAGCGGTATTACAATACAAGTCCTTACGATATCATTTTATTGGGATTTCCAAGATTCTCTGAGATCGACCTCACTCAGAAGATATATTTAAAATTTTACGATGCCGTTTTAGGTGTTGGTGCTTTAAGTTTTGATTATTCTCCAACAATTATGAATAATTCACCTGAATTAAAATTAAATTAATTTCATGTACACTAAAATAAAACATCCCGGAAGAAACAAAGCAATTATTGCTTTAGAAATTGTATTGGTACTTTCACAAACTTTAGCTCCAACCATAACTATGGCACTTACAGGGGGGCCAAGTCAACCTGAAGTTCAGTCTTTTGAACCAGTTTCAACTAGTGAGATGGTAGATCTATCTACTGGAGATTTTGTTTACAACATTCCTTTGATAGACGTTGGAGGTTATCCTATAAATTTAAATTATCATGCAGGTATTTCAGCAGACCAAGAATCTAGTTGGGTTGGCCTAGGTTGGAATATTAATCCGGGTTCATTAAATAGAACCATGCGAGGCATTCCTGATGATTTTAATGGTACTGAGGTTGTACACAAATACAATGTTAAGGAAAACAGAACGATTGGAGGAGGTGTTTTGAATGTAGCTGGGGAGATATTTGGAGCTCCAATTGATGTTGGAATTGGAGCTGGGATTAATTTTAATAATTATGTTGGTTATGGGGTTGAAATGGATTTAGATATAGGTTTAAACTCCTCTGCATCTCAATTAGAGTCTGGATCTGCTAGACTGGGCATTTCTTTTAATGGAGGCTCAAATGGTTTTGAGATTAGTCCTAATGTATCTTTTTCTAAACAACTACAATCTAAAAACACCTCATTTAGGTTCGGTTCATTTTTATCTTTTCCAATGAGTTCTTCGGAGGGATTAAAATCCATGAATTTTGGTTTAAATATGACAGCTCAACAATTGACTAACCAAACCTATAGAACCCTTTACAAAACTTCTGGTTCTGGATCTGTATTTGACTTTACAACCACTTCTCACTTCCCTGTTAGGGAGTTTCCAAGATTAAATATAAACAATACTTACATTGGAAAAATTGGGGGAAGTTTATTGGGGCTTTATGGATCTGCAGATTTTTGTGGCTATTTATCCTCCAATAAAATTGTGGGGAATACTTTTATTTCCAATGCTTATGGATATATGTATGAGCAAGGAGCAAACGAACACTCACTTTTAGATTTTAATAACGAAATTGAAATTGCCTACACGCCATCTTTACCTAATTTACCTTTAACCAATCATACCTACGATATTTTTTCAGCCACTGGACAAGGTCTTGCCGGTATGTTTAGAGCTAAGCGAAACGACATGAGTTATGTTCACAATCTAAAAATTGAAAGTGAGGGTAAGGGTAAAAGTTTTGGATTGGAAGTGGGAGTAGGTTTGGGGACGCACATTGGTGGAAATGGTTTGGATAATGATTCTCAATCTCATGTTTCTCTATGGGAGGACGAGAATGATGCTTTAGAATTTTACAGAAAGAATGAAGATTGCCAAGAGCCAGTATATTTTGAATCCATGGGCGAAAAAACGCCTATTAATGAGGTTCATTATAATTCTGTTGGAGCCGATAAACCAGTTGCTGTTCAGTTGAGTTCAGGAAAATTAAAACCAAATTTTGTTGGCGAAAATTTTTCAAGTCAAATTTCTTCTAATACTGAAAGGCAGAAGCGAAATACAAGCATGACTTATTTAACCGTAGGTGAGGCTTTATCCTTGAATAAACAAGTTGAATACCCTACTTATAAAGATCATATTGCTGAGGTAACCATTACAAAACCTACAGGAGAACGGTATGTTTATGGACAGGCAGTTTACAATACGCTTCAAGAGGATATTACTTTTGCTTTAGGAGATGTGCAAGGATCTTCTGGTGCAACTGAAGATGGAATTTATTCTTTTGGTTCAGAATTGGATTTAGAAAACAGAATGGATGCACTTTACACCAACACAAATCAGTCGAATATTATTGCGGGTAGAGACAACTATTATTCTGCTATCCTAACTCCTGGATATTCTCATTCTCATCTATTAACACAAGTCCTTTCAGATGATTATGTTGACGTTACTGGAGATGGGCCAAGTTTAGATGATTTAGGTTCCTATACATCTTTTGTTTACGAGAAGGCTGTTAATAATTACAAATGGAGAGTTCCGTATGAAACGCATCAAGTAAATAGAAATGAGGGCTTACTTATAGATGATGAGGATGACAAAGGGAATATATCCAGAGGAAGCAAAGACCTTTACTACCTTAAGGAAATTAAAACTAAAACCCATTATGCAACCTTTTCACTTTCAGACCGAAGAGATGGAATTGAATCCCATTCTCCATCTGTTTCATCTCCAAGAAGTTTAAAAGTTCTCGATAAAATTAGATTGTATTCTATAAAGAATGAATTGATAAAGACGGTTCATTTTAAGTACACCTACGAATTGTGTCCTGGTGTAAATAATAACATACATTATGGAGACGAGCAAGTTCCCGATTCTGAAAAGGGTAAACTTACATTAAAGGAAATGTACATTACCTATGGCTCTTCATCCAAAGGTCGATTAAATTCTTACAAGTTTGAGTATGGTGAGCTCAATGAATTTGATGTAAATGAGAGCAATCATCCTTACGATTCAAAATCTTATGACCGTTGGGGAGGGTATTCGCCACGCATTGTAGATCCAAATTCTGGGTTAAGATCTATAGAATTTCCCTATGTATCGCAAGAAATAGATGAAGAAGGTAATTTTTTAGCAGACCAATATGCAAAATCTTGGACCTTGTCCAAAATAAAACTCCCCTCGGGAGGGCAAATAGATATTGAGCTTGAAGCTGACGACTATGCTTATGTAGAAAACGAAAAAGCGATGCAAATGTTTAAGGTATTTGGTTCTTCTAAAAATAAAAACTCTGTGAATAACATGAACGACGTAACTGATAGACTTTATTCAGGTAACAACAGGTACAAATATTTATGGTTTAAACTCATCGATCAGCATAAAGAATATTCAAACAACGAAGATTTTATAGACAACTATTTTAGTGGCTTAAACTCCTTATTGCCAAACAAAAATAAACTTTATTTTAAATTTCTTGTACAGCTTAGTGAAAACGACGACGAACAATTTATACCAGGTTATGCCAATATTATTGATGCAGGATACAAAAACCTTAACGGGGTAAAATGTGGTTACGTTAAGGTTGATAACCATAAATACAAAGGAAAGCAGTATCATCCAATTTCTGTTGCAGCTTGGAATTTTATCAGAATTCAGGCCTCTAATTTTGCCATTTCATCGAGTCAAAATCTAAATTTACCTTCAGTTAGCGAGAGTAATTTCCTTCAATTATTAGAACAGTTTATCACCAATAATTTAATAACTCAAGTTATTAATTTTGCAAAAGGGCCGTTTAAAACTTTAAAAGGCAAGCAGTCTTCTAAGCATTTTATTCCCAATAAATCATGGATTCGGCTGGAAAGTCCAAACGGTCAAAAGAAAGGGGGGGGAGCCAGAGTTGCCAGTCTTTCTGTAAACGACAATTGGCTTTCTGATAATGATAATAAAATTTACAAAACAAATTATACTTACCAAATGGAAGATGGCTCATCGTCTGGAGTTGCTTGTTACGAACCTACTATTGGAGGAGAAGAAAACGCACTTAGGCAACCCATTGTATATTCTAATAACAAATATTTGGTTCCTGATGAAGATCATATGATTGAAAAACCTTTGGGTGAATCTTTTTACCCAAATCCAAGAGTTTGTTATAGAAAAGTAACTATTAAAACAGCTTACAGCGATGATGCTTTGCAAGTAAATAAAGTTGGTCATAAGGAATACGCTTTTTACACGGCAAAAGAGTTTCCTGTTTTTTTGAGCAACACAAAAATTAACAACAGTGGTAATTATACTTCAAATTTATTGGGGAGAATTTTAAAAATTAATTTCAAACAATTCACTTATGCCTCTCAGGGGTACGCAGTAGAGGTAAATGATATGCATGGTAAACTTAAAAGTATCAAGTCTTTTAACGACAACAACATCTTATTAAAATCTACAGAACACCACTATTTAACTCAAGGTTTTTATAGTCAAGACGGTGTTAATAAACTTAAAAATAGGGTGTTAGTAGGGAATAACAAACAGGAGTCTTCGGAAAAACTGATGGGCTTGTCTTACGATGTTGTTTCAACTTTTAGAGAATCGTACAATAAAATTAAAAATATGGGTATTGCCGGTAATACAGATTTAATACCTGTATTTTTTCTTCCTGTTCCTATATTTGTTCCATTGCCAAAATACAGCAAGCAAACCATTAAATTTAAGTCCTCTGTGGTTACAAAACTTATTAAAAGAAGCGGTATTTTAAAGGAGGTTCGTACATACGACATGGGCGCACAAATTAATACGACTAATGAAATGTGGGATGCCAATACAGGGGAGGTGATCTTAACCAGTAGTCAAAACGATTTTAACGATGATTTGTACTCTTTGTCTTTACCAGCTTATTGGCTTTACAACGGGATGGGCCAAGCATCTCATAATGTTAGAGCTCAGTTAGCTCCTGATGATGTAGCTACTAATGGAGCTATTACAAATTCATCTGGAAATTTTGAGCCCGGAGATGAACTTCTTTTAACCCATTCTGATCCTATAATGGGCTCTGAAATTGCATGGGTAAGAGACCAAAATGAATACGATCTTTTAGACGATAACTTGTACTTAATTAACAGAGCTGGCGAAACAATTAATGACTTTGAATCTGCTTTTGTTATGAGATCTGGTAAAAGAAATAAGTTGCACGAATCTGTATTTGATATTGTTGCTCTTAATAATAATCCCATCCAATATTTTTTGCCATTTCGCCTTAGTGATGAGTATTGGAAATATATTTCAAGAACACTTGACCATAGTTTGACGCTGTACAAAGATACCTGGGATGTAAATTGCCATTGTGATGCCAACCAAACTTACCTGTTAAATCCATATGTTTTGGGATCTAGAGGGAATTGGAGGCTTTATGAAAATAGAAAGCACATTTCGCCTAGGTACCAATATGAAAATCACATTGATTACTCTGGACACTACAGCATTGGGCCACCTCTGCATTTTACAGGATTATCTATGGAACTTACATTTAATTATTCATATTTTCCATTACAAAATAGAATAACAGCTTACAATAACCTAGGGGAGCAAACAGAAAATCAAGACTACGCAGGTAATTATTCTTCTGCTAAATTTGGATACAACAGTACAAAAGCAACTGCTTTGGTTCAAAACGCCAAGTACAACGATCATTGGCATATGAATTTTGAAGAACCTGTATCTTGTGAAGAGGCTGACGCATCTTATCATACCTCTGAATTTGTAATACCATTGGAAGAAACGTATTATGATAAACGTTCCCATTCCGGTAAAAACAGCGCTAAAGTAGGACCAGGAGGATTTATCCTTTACAATTTTAAAACCAAACAATAATGAAAAAAATAATATTAATGTGCTTGTTTTGTCAAACTGTTTGGGCTACAGATAACCTCGGTATCATAGTAAACTCAGAAATTGGTTGTCCTAAGGATGAAGTGCGTTTTGGAGTTAAAAGCACATTCGACATCAGTAACGCTACTTTTGATTGGTATGTGAATGGTCAATTAATCATCGAAAATGAAGCTCAAGGTGAGTTTAGTTATGCGTTTCCTCATTCTGGAACTCAAACTGTTAAAGTTATACTCAATAGTTCTACCTATATACCTATTAGTAGTGCAATCCGTAGTTTAAACATTCTTACCTGTACAGAATTTTGTTTGGAAGAATTTAAAATAAAAAAGCAAACCGATTATCTAATATCTGGTTGGACTTATGTAAAACCAACCTCCTTTTTAGGTTGGATTTTGCCTTTGATCGGCCCTTCCCCTCACCTATATGAAGCACATTACATATTAGTTAATTCATCTCAATTTTATCCTTCTGGAGACAGGATAGATGGTTGGCAGAAGATTGAAGGTGTTTTCAAGTCAGGGTCAAATGATTCACAAATTCATTTTTCCTTAGTAAATCATAATTTAAATGCGGATGTTTACTTTGATGACATACGTATACAACCACTGGACGCCTCCATGAAAACTTATGTGTACAACCCAACTACAGGTAATTTAACTGCAGAGTTAGATGAAAATAATTACGCCACTTTTTACGATTACGACAATCAGGGAGCACTTATACGAGTTCGAAAAGAAACAGAGCGTGGCGTAAAAACGCTCAAAGAATTTAGACAACAGTTAAAATTGACAGACGAATGAAAAAAAGGACGCTCTTTTTTACAGCTCTGCTGTTTTCTTTTCCTTTTGTACATGCACAACAAACGATAGAGGAAGCGCTAAATCTACTCCGTAATTTTGAAAAAAAGAAAACGTACAGTTACCAATTGGTACACAATCTTTATTACCAGCATCAATCAAACACGGTAAACGAAACAAGTACAAAAATCGTTATTAAAGAGCCTTTTTACAATTACAATGCAGTAGATGGAGTTGTTAGTTTAAATGAAAAAGACAGTCAAATCATTATTGATCACAATGATAAATCTGTTTATTTACATAAACTAGACACCTCATATAAAAGTAGCCATTGGTTTTCTTTTGACAGCCTTTTAGCTCAATGCAGTCAGGTAGAATTTTTAAATGAAACAGCTGCAATACTTGAACTTACTTTTAATCAAAAACAATTTGAATTTAATAAAGTAACACTCCATTTTTCAGAACAAAGGTTGCTCAAATCCGTCATATATTATCAAAAAGTATTTAATCATACACTAGCAAATGACGAAAAAATTAAATCTTCACCAAGGTTAGAAATTCTATTTAGGCCTCTCCACAAATCGAATTACCCAATAAAAAGACACGTAACAGATTTTGTTATGTTCGACACTAATGGAACGCCAATACTATTAAATAAATCATATGAATTTTACAATCAATACACAAACTAAGCTAAATATTGTAGGTCTTTTTAGACTTTTATTGTTGCTAATGACGAGTATTTCTCTTTTTGCTGGAATTAAAAAGACTTCAAATAGATTGAGCGGTAGTTCTAATATAATTAATCAAAGTATGTTTATTAATGATGTTACGTTGTCATCCTCTCATTCTTTTATAGACAAGCATCATGCAGTATATATCAAATTTGGTCACGAAAGCAATAATCCAATTACGAATACCACCTATACATTAAAAGGAATGATAACAAGTTATACAATGCTTCTAAATGGTACAATTGAAGAAGAAGAAGACTTGGGTTTGGTAGAATTGGAGTTGAATATTAACCAAAGTAATATGATTGATTTAAGCACCTATAAAGTAGATGAAACCTATGGTTTAACATTAAGTAATATAGAGGTTTATAAAGACGGGGTTCTTTTAAATTCAAGCAGTCCAGATATACCTGATTTGTATGTATCCTTAGAGTTAGACATTGAGCGTATTTATCGAATGAATCCAGTAAATCCCTTTATGATTCCTGTTATAAGTACTACATACGATACAGAGTTGAATGAACTGATAACGCATTGGAGTATATACCATCTGGCAGAGTACTACGAATTGGAATGGGTTTTTTACGACTCTTATAAACTAGACGGACCCGACGGTGTAACTAATTATACATACAATCAAATGATTCAGGGCATTAATGGAATACCCGAAGATCCTTTTATAAACGGAGCAACTAGGGTAGATGTAAGGGGGCTTGAATACAGCATTCCTCTAATTTATCCACAGGGAGTTCTTTTTTGCAGAGTTCGACCTATAGGACTTACTGGAGATGATATTGACCAACGCGCTGAGGGAAAATGGTCTGCTTTTACCTATTATGAAATAGACGAGTCGCAAAGCCATCAGGAAAATTTAAATTGGCAGTACAGTGTTACTTTTGCCGAAAATGGAATGCGTGCAGAGGAGATGGTTTATTTTGATGGCAGCTATAAAGAACGCCAAAAGCTAACGCGAGACAACAGTACTTTAAACACTTTGGTTGGTGGTAACTTATACGATTACCACGGAAGAGTTGGTTTGCGTATTCCAACGGTACCCACACTCAGCAAAAATTTGAATTACCTACCAGATATGGCTTTAAAAAGTCCTACAGAACCCTATACTTGGAAAGATTTTGACCTAAAAATTGACCCTTGCCAAACCAATAGTTATGAGGCTGTAGGGCAGCCCTTAGATGAAAACTCGTACGTTTTACAATACCATTCTGCAAATACGAACTTTACAGGCCACAACAGAAACTATGTGCCACAAGCAGATCCATACCCATACATACATAACGTGTATACGCAAGACCAGACAGGACGAGTGGCGATAAGCGGTGGCTTAACAGAGCAATTTCAGCCAGGCGAAGAAAGAAGCACTCAAATTATTTACTTGCCGGTGTTTCAAGAAGAACTCAATAGAATATTCGGCTCTGAGGCTGCCAACGCTGCATTTTTCACAAAGGAGATGACGCTTGATCCTAATGGACAAAAAAGTTATCAAATAAAAGACTACAAAGGTCGAGTTGTGGCGACTGCTCTTTCAGGATTTGAACCCTCAAATTTGTTGTCTCTAGATGGTTTTAAAGGTGAAATAGACAATATAGATCTGCTCAATAAAGACGATGCTCTAGATCCAGATGATGGCTTGGATAACAACCAATATTTGTTAGGTTTGAGTCATGAGTTTCATTACAACGGTAGTTTTTATGTAGATGAAGACAACCAAACACGTCGACTCAGTTATCGAATTAACCCTGAAGGCCCTATTCAAGTTAGTAATTTTACAAATTATTTCACGACGGAGACGCCACTCCAACCCTCTGATTTTAGCGATCCATACTCCATAATATTTGATGCTTCACTCAAGGTGTATAACGATTGTGGCGAGATTGTTTTAGACGAGTTTATAGACTCGGTAGATGTTCACAACCCTACTGAACCTTATGTATTGACTAATTTAGCCAATGGGTTATATACGGTAGAAAAGAAAATGATCGTACATAATTTATCAGAAGTTTATTTAAATAGCTTTCTTCAAGAAGTTACCAGTTTTAACGGTTCAGATACTGACGATAGTCCCTTTTTCGACTTTGACGATTTTAGTGTTGAATACAATTCTATGGGTTGTTTTCCGGATTGTGAAAGTAATTTAAACCTCACTTTGGCAGACAACCCAGATCTATCCTTACAAGCTCAATACGAGCTTGTGGAATACTGTACTGTAATTGATAATTGCGAAGGATACAAAGTACAGTTTTTAGACCAGGTACAACCAGGTGCGGAATTTGGTGCGACCAACAGTGGACAAGACAACTGGGCTCTTTCGGTTTTCAATCCCAACAATTCTAGTGTACTGTCTAATTTAGCTTCGTTAAATTTAGTTGACTATTCGGAAAATCTAATTCTCACTACTGAACAGCTCTTTGAGCATTGGCAAGAGGACTGGGCAGTATATTTTATTACAGACCATCCAAATTTCTGTATCTATGAGAACTGTATGCTCGAAAACCCTTACGCAACTATTAACAGTGTTAGGTATAGCTCCAATGCTTTTAAGGATAGTCTGGCCATTTTAAAAACAGATCAATTAAGCGAGTTTAGCATTCAGGGCACTAAAAATCTAGAATTTAACACCAACTTACCAGGCTATTTAGGCTCGGTTTCGTATACAATTAACGAATATTTTACCTATGATTTAGCGACTCTTTTGACCAGTACTACACCCGAAGAAATACTGGTAGATATAGATCCAATGTTTGTAGAAACGGAAACTACAAGCGGCTTTAAGTCGTTTTTGCAAAGTGGCAATTCGAGCGATATACTGCAAGGGAGTTCTTTGCACGAATTTGCACAAGGCAATAGCTTTTGTTTAAATTGGCACGGTAACGATATAGCAACATGTATTTACGAAAGAGATGCTAACTGGGCTTCTGGTCTTCCTGAATCCATATACCAAAACCTAACCGAAAGGTATTGGAACAGTTTAAAAGCAACCTACCTTACTGTAAGAGACGAATACATAGCGGAAGCCCTCAATTTAGGAATCGATTTATCTTGCGATTATTCCAGTATTAACTCACTAAACACTCAAATACCAACAAGTAATGACGGCACTATAAATACAGAAGCACTGCAAAGTTCAGCAAACAATATTTACATGGCTCTAACTGGTTTGTGCCCTGTTAATGAAGAAGCTAGTGCTTTTGTATACGCTTTGCTAAAAAACCTTACCGAAACTGGACAATCCTTTCCCATTGACTTAATAGATGGCTACGGAACTAGTTTATACAGTGTTTTAAGTGGTCAATCTGATCCGAGTACGACTAATTTTGAGAATTTAAGTATTGAAATGAATTTTCAATCAGAAAATATGAATAAATATTCTATTCAATACGGTACAGAAGTTATCGCAATGATAATAAATACCGGTTCAATCGATTTTAGCTTATCTAAAGTACACAGCACTCTTACAACCATACCAGATAATAACCAAGTATCTTATAGTTTACCAAGTTTGGAACCACTTAACTTAAGCGTGAAAATAAAATACGATTACAGCGACAATCCTGATGAAGAATTACTCATTTCTGATGCCTTATTGGTTAAATTTAATCCTGTTGGACTAACAGGATGGAACCCTTCTTTGTTTTTAAATTGCTTTGAGGACTATGAATTAAATTCTTCAGTCTCTTGTTTAAGAACTTTTTCGCCTGTGGTTCAGGATTGTGCACAAGCTTACCAAGATTATTTATCGATTAGAGCTTTATTTGAGAACAATTTTAGTTTAAATGAAGAACTCTCCATTTATGAATTTTGTTTGTCTGATTTGAATGCTGTTATGCCAAAATACAAACAGTTGTGGGATTTTATTCTAACAACAATTCCCCAAACATTTGGATTAACTACTTCAGAAACTATGGCCTTTGCTCAAAATCAATTTTTAAATATCGAAGATTTTGCTGATATGGAGGATTTGCTTTACCATGTAAATTCAATTGCGGATGCAGATATATACTATCAAGGATACTTATCTTATTTATTCAATCAACTTTCTTCCAACGTTCCGTTAAACAGTTTACTTTCTTTACATGACCATCTATATGAAATCCCTTATGGCAAATACCCATGTTTGCCTCAAAATTTTTATTATCCTGAAATACCTATGGATATTGACACGAGTCCGAATCCATGTGAAGACTACAACACAGCAATGGATATACTTTCTGAAACCTACCAAACCGAAAATTACATCACTTACCTAAACCTAATAGAACAGGAGTTTTTAAACGCCTACGCTGCTTCACTTAAATTAATTGTTGAGCAGTTGGAAATGGAAATGCGAGTTTCAGATTACCAATACACCCTTTACTACTACGACCAATCGGGGCTTTTGGTAAAAACGGTACCGCCTAATGGAGTAAAAACTCTTACCAGTGAGCAATTTGCAGACACAGATACTTACGATACGGATTTAGATGATCCATACGACTACTGTTACAACTATACTCTAGACACAACTATTTCTAATTTAGAAGATGCACAAGATTTAATAAACCAAGATACAGATCCAGAAAGCTGGTGGACGCCCAAACGAATTTTAGAGAGTACATACAAATACAACAGCTATAATCAGTTAACAGAACAAGAAACACCCGACGGTGGCAGGGTTAAATTTGTGTACAACAACTTGGGCGACTTACTTAAATCGACCAACGAAAAACAAGCCGCTGAAGATACCTATACTAACTATATATACGATGCCCAAAGAAGGTTAACACATTCTGGCGAATATGAAGCGAACGACCAATGGCGTAGTTTAAGTAAAACCATTTACGACAAACCTTTGCACTTTTCAATAAACGATTTGTTTGGCTCCCTTGGGCAAGAAAATTTGAGAGGTAGAGTAGCATCCATTTTGTACTACGAAAAACAAGCAGGTATTGATGTTGATGATGATTATTATTATAATTCAAATTATTCAAATGCTTTAAATGTTTCACATTACAGCTACGATGTTCATGGAAATGTTAAAACCTTAATTCAAAGTTTCACCTATTTTAACAATAAAAAACTACACAAACGCATAGACTACACTTACGATTTAATTAGTGGCAATGTAAAAGAAGTAGCGTACCAAACTGGAAAAGCAGATCAATTTTACCACCGTTATTACTACGATGCCAACAATAGGCTACAAGAGGTAGAAACCAGCTCCGACCATTGGAACTGGGAGCGACAAGC
>JGI20154J14316_10002581_pt1 | contig 15158 bp, 14 predicted proteins | sample COG_04_FD_14316 | JGI IMG/M metagenome (IMG submission 14316) | reverse complement strand
TAGCACGAGGTTTTCGTTTTAATTGTTCTTTTATCTGTTCTAAAGACATCTATATAGATTATAGACATAATGTTTTACATTGTTACACTCTTAAACATTTAAAACTCTGTTTTTCTGATAATTATATAGGTATCGGCATCATTCCTTAAAATGAATAATTTATCGAGTAAAAATAAGTAATTATCCATTTAGATTACTTATTTTTACGAAGACCATTCAAGTTCACCATTGCCTGCCCAACCACATGGTGTATTACATTCTATCCACTCCATATAATGATATTCTCATAGTTCTTTAAGAACACGGTTTATATTGTTTCTAGGTTCGTCGTAATATTCCGCAATACACATTGCGATAACGTCCGGCAGGCGTGCGTATATTTGTAATTACTCGATACTTATCTTTTTAATAACATCACTACATGCAGCCTGTTCTGCCTTCTTCTTTATTTTATGAGTTCCTTCCCCTAAGAACACGAGAATAGTATCATTTGTTTTCAAATATTCTGTAATCGAACCAAAGCTCCCGAATTTTTCGTATGGAATGGCCTTGTTCCTATCCATATTATAGATGTGATCACCAACACATAGGAATACACCCATGCGATATCCTTCTTCTTCACTAACATTAAGTTCCACATAATGAGGAGTGACCTTGAACTCTTTCTGGATTTTTACCTGAAGGATGTTCTTATAATTATCATCATTTCTGATAAGTTCAACCCAATCAATATGTTGTTCAAATACATTTTCAACAAACTTTTGAGCCATTTGAAATCCAGGACCAGTAACAAACACATTTTGAAACCACCCGTCCTGATCATTAACCTGAATCTTATTGAAATCTAAGAATATTGCACCAATAAAGGCTTCAAATAAACAGCCTAGTTTTTTCAAGTTTGTTCTTGTCTTCTTCTCTTCCGCATTGCGAGATACAATCAACCAGTTATGTAATCCTAATTCGTATGCAATTCTTCCTATTGCTTCATTTTTAACAATGGCAATCTTTTTCTCTGTCATAAACCCCTCATTTTCTTTTGGAAAGCGCCTGTAAAGAAGGTACTTTGTTATGAGTTCAAGAACACCATCACCTAAAAACTCTTGACGCTCATTTGATTTTGTCTTTAGTGGTATACAATCATGTGGTCTATCTGCAATAATAATACCTTGTTCTAGGTTTTCTAAATGAGGACGTTTTGTATAAGACCTATGTACAAATGCTCTCATATAAATATCAATATTATGCACAATAGGTGGCAACCCGTATGCAGTAAGTATACCTTTTATTTGGTTTTCAGTAATTTCTTTATTTAACGAATTGTATGGATTAAAGATTAAGTTATCGTTTGTTTTGATTACATCATCATCATTGATGATTTGCTTATATAAATCACTTTCAAATGCTGCCATAGTATTCTTATCTTATTGGCTCTAGACTTGTTATAGTTATAATAAAATATATTTAGGACACCATCGTTCAATTTATATTGTTTATATAGTATATAATATGCCCCGTGCTAGACTTAGTGCATACAAATCAAGCATTACAAACCGTGGACCCCAAAGTGGCGGATCTGTTGGTGGCAACGATAAAGCCGGACTTGTGAGCCTGTGGCAGTTTTCGGGTGTTACCCAAAGTGTTATCTCTCGCCGCCTTCCTGGAGACTGCTGTTTAAAATTAGAGTTCCAATATAGCAGCCCTGCTGGTGGTGCTTCTGGTGGTGCTTCTGGTAGTGCTTCTGGTGGTGCTACTGGTTCTTCTACAGGTCAAGTCACTTTCTAAACATGAAAATACCAATAAGATACTGGAGGATCTATATAAAGAAAATTAACAATGTATGTATTAGATGTCTATATACATAGATTGCCGAGAAGGTCTTATTAAAGAAAATTGTGAAAGTCTTGCATTAAACAATCCCCTATTTACCGGTATAAATATTATTTCAAAAAAACTGGATGTAGCAGATATTGTAATCAAAAATAGTGATGAAAGTGAATGTATATACATAGAGAGAAAGACAATTGCAGATTTATCATCCAGCATTAAAGATGGTAGATATAGAGAACAATCACTCAGATTGACATCTCTCTCTTCTCATCATCACAATATTCTCTATTTAATAGAAGGTAAAATGGCAGACACACTTGAAACCGCACAAACTGGAACTTCGGGAAACCTATTAAATAAGGCAACTCTCTATACTGCAATGGCGAATATTTTGTTGTATAAGGGATTTAGTTTAGTAAGAACTCAAAGTGCAAAGGATACTGCGGAATATATAATGTTATTAACTAGAAAACTTGTTAGTTCGAAAAAGTCTCTTTTTTATAAACATCATATTGAAGGCGATCCGGTTGACAGTGAAAACAAAGAAGAACCAAAATATGCATCGGTAATTAGACAAAAAAAGAAAGACAATATTACTATTGATAATATTGGTATCATCATGTTGTCTCAAATACCAGGGGTAAGTTACGCTACATCCGAACTAGTAATGAATGACTTTGCAAGTATACCTAATCTAATCGAGAAATTAAAAGAAGATCCAAGCTGTCTTAATAATATAAGTAGTACACTTTCAAATGGAAAAACAAGAAAAATTAGCAAAACCGCATGTAAAAATATTTACAATTACCTTTTACATATCTCATCTACATCGTAAAACAATAGATAACCTTACCTTTTACACCCTTGGTAATTTAAAACGCCGTTTTTGACGGCAAAAAAATAAATCAACAAGGTTGTAATGGCGAATCACACGCCTTTGGTCGCTTATCGCTCTGCTTACGCAATCGAGGTATAACGCCAATTTTTTCTGGTTTGAAACATGCTGGTCTTTCTTCTCCTCTATACTGATTGAGAAGTAATCCTAATATGTTCTTTGAAGCGTTGATATCCCTATCCTAAATATTATATACTTTATTATAAAATTGATTTTATTAGTATATAATGTTAGTATGTAATATATACAATATGTCGGTCGGTTCTATTTACAAAATAGTTTTCCCAAATGGAAAACATTATATTGGTCTAACGAGTCGTTCGTTGGAAGACCGACAAAAAGAACATAAATGGTCTGTGAAAAGTGGTAATTATAATAATTTAGTATATCGTGCATTAACAAAATATGAGATGGTAGATACGTTTGAACTTGTAGAAATAGATACTGCGGACACATTAGAAGAATTATGTGAAAAAGAAATTGGATATATTCAAGAGTATAATTCGTATTATATGGATGGAAATGGGTATAACATGACGCTTGGTGGTGAAGGATTTAATGGGTATATTCGTACAGAAGAGGACAACCGTAAAAATAGTGAAAGAGGGAAACAATATCACATAGATAATCCAGAAGCAGGGAAAGAACACAGCGAAAGAATAAAAAAATATTATGAAGAAAATCCTGGAGAAAGAAAAAAACAAGGTGAAAGAATGAAACAAATTTATAAAGATAAACCAGAAGTAATAGAAAAAATGTCTGCTGGACAACTAGAACGTTTTAAAAATCCAGAAGAAATAGAAAAAATATCAGAATCGGCAAAAAAACGATTTGAAAATCCCGAAGAAAAAGAGAAACATTGTATAAGAATGAAAGAACGGTATGAAACACATCCAGAAATGGCAAAAATACATAGTGAAAAAATGAAACAACGTTATATAGATAATCCAGAATTAGGGAAAGAATTTGGTGAAAGAATGAAACAATATTACATAGATAATCCAGAAGAATTACAAAAAATGAGTGAGAGAGGGAAACAATATTACATAGATAATCCCGATCATAAATATAAAAGATTAGATACTCAGGGTCAAAATAAACCATTTGATATATTTAAAATAGATGGAACATTCGTAAAAACGTTTAATTACCAATGTGATGCGATAAAATATTTACAAAAAGAACACAATATCACATCAACAATCAAAACAGGTGCGGTATTAAATGGAAACCGAAATAATTCCGCAGGATTTGTATTCAAATATAAGGAATAATCCTATATATTCTATATTTTGAGGTTGATATAGATTTTCCGTTTTCAAATCCAATCAATATTGGTGATGATTCAAACGTGCTGAAATATCTAATGTTTTGTGTTTCCTCTGTAATTGGTATTGTAGTTCATTCATCGTAATCTGTTCGTTTTCTTTGAGTAATTGTAAAGCATCTTTGACTTGTTCTTGTGTAATTTTATAGGAAATAGAAGGACGGTTATTCCGTGTAATATTATGTTGTGTTTTGTATTTCTCAACCCATCGTTTCAAACTTCTTTCACTACAATTGAATATTTTACAGGTATTTACAAAGGAACTCTCGTTTTCTAAATGAAACTTAACTGATGTAATCTTATAATCTTCGCTTTTATGTGAGGGCATTCAGTATATATACTATGAATAAATATATTGAAAAAACGGCGTTTTAAATTACCAAGGGTGTAAATGAGGAGCACTACTGTAATAATAAAATTGATCATATAGACAGGATTGGGAGCCCGGTATTAAATAAGAAACTTATTATTACTATCAATATGTTAAGATTGAGAACCTCATCCGCAAATAGAGTTAACCGTAATATAACACACCGGCCATGTAGCATTCTAGAACAACGAAATAAGTTTCCAGAAATGTGTAATTTTGTAGATACAGAGATATCCCAAGCACTTAGTTTTGATGCTAACAACCCTTGTAGGTTAGTTATTGTTCATGCTCCAGTAAAGTCTGGCAAAAGATGCATTGTCGAGTACATTTCAACTTTGGATTCCATACCAAATAATACAACTAGCACTAGTGTGAACCTATTTATCTCTTCATTTCATCGTGTAGCAGACGAATTACAGAGAAAGGAGTTGTCTAGTTATGGTTTAAAAGTTTATTCGATTACGAGCGAAAAGGCAGTTAATAAAGTTATAACTGATATAACAACTTTTATAAATGGCGGAAACACTGTAAAAATCCATTTGGATGAAGCGGATTACGGGACAGGTGGATTTCAAAAGATGTCTCTTGTATGGAACTTTATAAGAAATATTGATCAAGTAAAGACCATTCTGTATTCAGCAACTATCGAAGAAGCGGTATTTTCCAATCGTGCTTTAATGGAAGGGGTTACGAGAAATATTGTAGATAGTTTTCAGACAACGTCAATGAAATACGTGAAGTATACCCCGCCATCTACATTTTGTGGTCCTGAAAAGTTCCTAGAAGAAGGTCTTGTTCGTGATGCTATTCCATTCTTTAACATAAACCAAACCGATCAAACAATTGGATTAAGTCACCAATCTCGTTCAATTATGACAGACTTGATGGAAGAAATGAATACACCGGGTAGTAAGAGAAACATAGTAATTCTTCGGTTGTCTTATATGGTAGATATCTTTGGAAATGATGCTTCCAGAAAAGATAAAAAGGCAATACGTGTGTTTTTGAACAATGTAGATTTGATCCCTGAGCTTGAAGGGTGTATTATCGTAGTAGATAAAAGCTCCTCATTAGATTTTGAGTGCCATTCAGAACATGTCATATTCGAAACGGTTCAGTGGTCAAGTTCTGCTTACTGGCAATCTAAAACACAAAGTGTACCTGTCATTGTGATTATGGATCAAACTGCTTCTAGAAGCACAGAATGGGCATGCCATGACCGTGTATTTGCAACTCACAACTTTTCGAGGACTATCTTTTACAATAACCAGTCACAACAGGATGAACGACCAAACCACTACAGCACGAAGTATGTGGGAGGATTTCAAAAGATACACATATATTCAAATGTTCGTTCGTTTGAATATAGTGCAGGACTTATTACAGTGGGTTCTTACTTGCAGGGGGAATATAAAATGCAATTAATTAGAGACACGGATAAGTACTGTATTATTAAAATCGAAACTGAATATGTTGTGGAAGGTGCTTGTAACGGAAGACGTGATACTTGTAGAGGTGGTGGTAATTGTATATGCAATATTGGTTTAGCAAAGGAGACTGTTGAGCAAATTATGTTAGAGCTTGGTTCGCATTGCACACCAAAACTTTCACCAAGGGTAATGTCAGATGTAAGAGATAGACCAAATGTTAGAAAGATCTTCGTTCCTTGCCAGAGTGATGATGAGTACAATAATATGATTACAGATCCATCTTCTAGATTAACCCTCTTCATAAAACATGGTAATGAAAGTTGGAACCGAAATTATCACCCGACTGGTAATATATTTACACGTCAAACTAGATTGGATACAGACGGAACAACTTATTTGACTAGACTTCGAGGTTCTGATAGTAAGCTGTATTTAGATCAGTTAACAAACTGGGGGTTTAGTTTGTCACACAGAAAACCTAGACTTATGGTGTGCTATAATCGTGAAACAGAAGAACTTGGAGTATGCGTAAGAACATTTCATGGGATAAGTTTAATTACTGACATTGAAACATCAAGGTCAATGTATACAGACAACAATTAATCAACAAAAATACACGAATAATTTCACAATGTATATATATAGGATGGCGAAATCTCTTTGCAAAGGAAAGAGTGTAAGAAGACCAAATAAATGCAAAAAAACCCGTGGTTGTAAAGTAGCAACTGGTAAAAAACGAAGTTTCTGTAGAAAAAAAAGAAATACTACAAAATCAAAAAAGAAGGTAACTAAAAAAAGACAAAGATTACCAGAGGCCGCACGTCTTCGTGGACTTAATATGAAACAATATAGAGAGCTTAAACGATTGGGGCACATGTAAGTTAATGTATAGTTGTTCATTTTTATTACAGAGTTGATTGTATAAACGAAAAAATCCAAAAATAATATAGATATGTATATATAGTATTCTATATATACGAGATTTCAATAAGATAATGTTTACAGGAAATGATGTGTTTTATTCTATTGTAGGACTTGCAATATTTATCATAACTGCATCCCTTTTAACTGGATATTTGGGTTCTTATGTCAACACAAATACAGGTCTTCCACTTATAGAGGGGTTCAATGGAAATGAAGATAATCTTGATAAAATAACTGAAAAGCTCTCCGATAGTGTAAGTACTTTAGAAGATAACTTGCGGATTGACAAATACAAAGATGATTATAAAAAGATGTCATCGTTAATAAAAGACTATTTTGAAGGTCTCAAACTAGCAATTCTTATGGATATGAAAGATATCAATGTAAAAAAAGACAAGCCAGATAGAATACGTCGGAAAGTTACAAATATAGCTATGTTGTTATCTGCAATGCACAAGGGAATTGAATCAGTTGAAAATCTTAATCTAGTAGGTGGAAGTAGTGGTGGAGATAGCGGGGAAGATAGCGGGAAAAAAGGGTGGGGGTTGGGATAATATAATTTGATCCTGTATTATTTAATATCAGTTCTGTATTAAATAATAACTTGTTGGGAAAGTATATCCATGTCGACAATAATCTGACATCTAACTTAATAAAATAACATAATCATGTATAATATAAAATATTCTTATTCTACTATATTATATCATATTTAAATGGAAACGAACACAAACATAAAAATGGCTGCACTGGCTTTCCTTTTTATTGTTGCCTTATATGTCTTTTTCGTTGCTAGTAACTTAGAATCAACATTTGTTCAAGATATTGCGAATAATAGTGAAGTAAAAGAGGAGGGGTTTAATCTTGTAAAGGGGTTAGCGGAAGGATTTGAAAACACCCCAGTTATTGAGGGTTTTGAAGATAGCGGGCGGGATGCAAAAAAAGTTGTAGAGAACATCGAAGATATGGTTAATCAACTAGACGATTCTTTGAATATCAGAAAATATCGTAAAGAATATGAAGATATGATAACAAAAACTGACGAATTATTAGACTTAGCAAAAATAAACATTGTTGCCGAGACGCTGAAAGAAGGAGATATAAAGAAAAATTCTAACTTACCAGTGCACCTGGCTTATATGTTAAGTATGTTTGCTTTTGCAAAACCAAGCTTAGAATCATGTTTGGAATATATTAATGGAAAATAAGTAAATAGTTATTATCAATTAGGGTTACATATTAAGTCTGAAATATGTAACACTATCGTCTCAATATTTTTAATTATATGGATCTTTTTCGATTAAACTGCGTTTGCGTCCATCATATGTCCCCGCATCAATAAGAGATCTTGTGTATTCTTTTCCGCCCCAGTTAGCATCCATTGCACTTGGACTTTCAGGAAGATTTCGTTGGTTTTTCAACATTTTGTCCATTGGAGTAATAGTTCCTTGATAAAAAGACGAAGGATCATAAGATGGGAAAGAATTTGTATTGTAAGGAAGATCATTTCTTGTTGCGTCAACAATGCCTGTATCCATGGGACCGGTTTTTAAAGCAACCTCTCCTGTTACATTTCCACATCCAGTTTTGAAATATGTCGCATCGTTTACATCATTATCTAATCCAGTTAATCCAGAACTCATTGGTATATTTGATTCACACTTTTTGCGGAGATCTTCCAATGACATAGCTGCAATAGAAAGTCCTCCCTGGGGATCAACTATGTCTGGTCGGGCAGTGTATGATACTTCTCCTTGTGTAGTTTCTGTTTTCTGCAAAAATAAAACAGGACACTTTATTCCTTTTGAACGTTGCCATTCAATAAACTCCACATATTCTTCTAAATTATTAAATCTCATAGGATTTGCACCTGGTACCAATTTTTCTTTCGTGTTGGTAAGTGTTATGCCACCGTCTTCTTGAACTAATAGATTGGGACATTTTTCGTCTGTTGATAGTTTAACGGTTTCATTTTCATTCTCAAATCCTTCTGTGTTATTGACAGGCTCCGCTATACAAAAGTATACTCCGAGAAGTATGGCAATTATTACAATGAAAAGTCTAAATGACATAATTAATATTACTTGTTATATATACTAAGGTGCTATAAAATATTTATATTAAGATAATATAAGAGTGAACCAAATGCCTGTATTTGGTCTTGCAACTGAGGAAAGTACAAATAATCCAATATTAAAAGCTAAAAATAAGGTAGATGGAGTAAGTGAAAATAGCGATAAGATACTTGAACAATTAAGTAAAGATGTTGAGTCTGGCGATGTTCATGTTTATTTGTTTATGTATTGGATAGACTGTGGACATTGTAAAACTGCGTATAATGACTGGGAAAAGTTTGAGAAGTTTGTATCAACAGAATCTTCAGACAAATACTCTGTGTATGCAATTGAACAACAGGGAGCTTCTGAATTATCATCTGAATTATTGAATGATATTGGAGGACAAGCAAATGGGTTCCCAACTTTTCGTTACGTGCATAAGAGAAAATCATCTGATTACAATGGAGAACGAAATATCAACTCTCTAAAAGAATGGATGGCAGATACTTCTGGCGGTTCTCAATCAGGCGGTGGAAGAAAAACACGTAAAAGAATAAAACAAAAAAGGGTAAGGGTAAGGAAACATAAAAAAACCAATAAAAATAAAAAAGGAGGTGGATTTTTTGATCTTTTCGTAGGAGTTGATCGTATACGTGGTCAAAGATATGAAAAGTGGTTAGAACAACGTTTAGTATCAGTTCACAATGATACTGATTATGTAAATAAGGTTCAACAACTGTTTGGATATGACAAAACTAATGTGCGTGGAAGAGGGCAACTAACAAAACAGATGGTAGACGATGAACTATGTAAAAGAAGTGATGAAGACAGAAACTTAATTTCTCCTGATTTAAAATGTAGTCAGAGTGGTGGAAGAAAAACGAGAAAATCCAAGAATACTAAAAAAAGACAAAACACGAAAAAATGTAAATCAAAAAGAAAAAAATAAGGTCATAATATATAATATATAATATATCATGACCAATAAAAAAACTAAGACAAATAAAAAAAAATATAAAAAACAAACAATGAAACAAAGAGGAGGAACTCAAGAAGAAAAGGATAACTATTTATTTGATGCAATTGAGATAGATGATGCAGATAAAGTTACCCGTGCATTAAATAATGGAGCTGATGTGAATGCGAAGAATAATGATGGCAATACGGTTCTCATTGAGGCAAGCAAAACTGGACACACAGAAATAGTGACAATCCTATTGGAGAAGGGAGCTGATGTGAATGCGAAGGATAATTATGGTTGGACGGCTCTCATTTGTGCAAGTGCAAATGGACACACAGAAATCATGGCAATGCTGTTGAAGAAGGGAACTGATGTGAATGCGACGAGTAATACTGGCCTTTCGGCTCTCCATATAGCAAGTTTAAATGGGCACGCAGAAATAGTGGAAAAGCTACTGGAGGAGGGAGCTAATGTGAATGCGAAGAATAATGATAGCTATACGGCTCTCATGTGGGCAAGTGAGAGCGGACATATAGAAATAGTAAGGGATCTATTGAAGAATGGAGCTGATGTGAATGCGAAGGATAATAATGACTATACCGCTCTTATGTGGGCGGTAGAGTTTGGTCACAGTTCAATAGTGGATTTATTAGAAAAAGCAATAAAAACTGAACAAAAAATAAGAGGTAATAAACAAGCCGCTATGGAACTAGTAAGAGATAGGCATGAAAAAGTACCTTCCTTACATACGCTGATACATCGAGATATAGATAGCAATGTAACAAACCTATATAATAACGCAGTTAGGCAGGGTACTGTACCACCCCCAGGTAGAGGTAGCAAACTTGGCGGAAAAAGAAAAACAAGAAAGTCAAAGAATACTATAAAGAGACACGCGAGGGCGAACAAACGCAAGAAAACAAGAAGAACAAAGAGATATTAGATAATGTAAATATGTCAATACGGATATTTTTCCATACAAGAGAGATATATATATATATATATATGATGGCAGCCGAAGAAGTAGTCCCTGCACAGATACAAGAAGTTTTAGGTACAGAACTGGAAGTAGATCAAGAATATTATGTAGAAAAACAGTTCCGTATCGCGCGGAGCAATGGAGAGCAAACTTGGAAAACCCAAGAAAAATACTCGGCTATATACTATGGTCCATTTGAACACAATCAAGGAGGATTTATAGCGAAACAAATTTATAAGGGGAGAGCAATTGTTAATAAAATGTATTATCATCCACTTACGTATTCCACAGATCCGAATACTACTGAAGAGAATAGAACGCGATTTTACAAAAAGACCGACACACAAAAAAATCAAGAAAGGAGAGACAACCTGCAAAAAAGAGAGGCGTTGGCACAGACGTACGAAAAACTACCTGTTGACCAATATTACGGTAATGATGGACAACCCCAATTTGCCAGAGGTCCAGGTGGAGAACGTTACCTACTTGGTGGCGGGCGTCGGAAGCGGACGTTGCGCCGCGCCTCTAAATCAAAAAAGAGACGCAGCGCAGCGCGTTCAAAAAAGAGACGCGCGAGGGCGAACAAACGCAAGAAAACAAGAAGAACGAAGAGATAGAAAGAAACACCTGCAAATACATGATAATATTACTATCATCATGTATTTTTACAAACCCACAAATTGATTGTATCCCATACGAATATCCCATAATTAACAACATACATTCACCATGGATATGTCCGACGCTACACTTATTGCAATGATTACCGACGTGTGTAATGCATACAAACCTCCTGTGCTGCGACGTGCGACCAATGCCGACATCGACGCGGCACAGACCGATTTCGACCGCCGCATCCAGACCGAGTCTGTTCCCGGTCACCGCGAGCAGGTAGAATACGGTGCGAAGAAGCGCATCAAGCCCTGACGCACGGGAACCAAGAGCCAGCAGATCCCTTCCAATGGGAACTTTGGCAAGTCATCTGGACGGACTTAATCGCTCAAATCTCAAATATTACATACGCGTAGTGCAGCGACGACGAAATGACGACAATAGACCTAAGGTTGGGTTATCGTCCGAGATGTCGTCCTTGTGCTAGCTATACAACATTATATGTTATTTTTTATTATCACGTATATGTAATAACTTGATGTGCGATACCATAGTGAAATTCTGTACTAAATAAATTGAATATACATACATCGTATGACGGTACACTAGATAAGCTTCGGATTAAACAATCTAGACATTCCTGAATATATTTAGATAACCATATCGCCATATTATGTCAGATAACCATGAATTCAGAATATTTGACTTTCACATTTACAATAAGACAGAGGATGTAGAAAGTGAAGACAATGGTTCTAATGATGGGAATAATAAATATAAACCACCTCCTCAAAAAACGTTTACTGTTCAAATGTTTGGAAAAAATGTTGATGGAAAGTCATGTTCTATTACGGTATGTGATTTTAAACCATTCTTCTACGTGAAAGTTGGAGACAAATGGGGAGAACGGGAAAAGATGATGTTTGTGACACATTTGAAAAAGAAGGTAGGAAAATACCATGAAAATAATATTGTCAGCGCCAAAATAGTGCATCACAAAAAGCTCTATGGATTTGATGCTGGAAAGAAGAATACATTCTTGTTGATCAAGTTTGAAAATATCCAGGCAATGAATAGGGCTAAGAATGTATGGTTCGACGAAGATCGTCGGCTTCTGGCAGATGGGTATCACGTGTCAATAAATGGAAGCCCATGTAAAACTGAGATATTTGAATCGTTTATTCCTCCACTTCTAAGGTTCTTTCATATCTCTAACATGAGCCCATCTGGTTGGGTAGGTCTTCCTAAGAATAAGACGCTTTGTGTTTCAGAATATGAAAAGACAACCCATTGTGACTACGAGTTCGAATTGTTGTTTCGTGATATTATTCCTCTTAGAGATAAGGAGGATCGTGTTCCACTCAAGATTATGAGTTTTGATATTGAAGCAAGTAGTAGTCACGGCGACTTTCCTGTTCCTATTAAAACATACAAGAAACTCGCAACAAATATTATCGATGTGCAAAACAAGCTTGATATTGATCTTGATCCAGAAGAAATCATCCGTTATTCGATATTGCACGGATTTGGCATGTTGAACCATAAAACTGTAGATTACGACGAGGATGATGACAAAACATTGATTGTAGACTTATTTAAACTACATATTGATACAGTGTATCCCAAAAAGGCGCCTACCCTTAAAAAGGTAGAAAATGCAGTTAAAAATATTATGTCGCATAGTATTGAAAATGTTAATCACGTTCCAGTGAGTTCCGAAAATACACTCATGCAAGCATTTGAAAATGCGAATAATAGCATGAATGAGGTCGATACTGGAAATGTAAGTTATCTCAATGAAGAAAGAGATGATGACGACCATGATGATACAACTAAAAAATCTAGCGTAAAAACTATCTCCTTAAAAGGATCTGGAAAACGAGTTGCAACTAGTAGTGTGAATAAGACAAGTGTTTCTGAACTACTCAAATCGAATTCTACAACGAGAGAGTTGAAGATCAACCATCTTACTGAGATATTTGGATCATATCTTCCTCCAGTAGAAGGCGACAAAGTAACTTTCATTGGTTCGACATTCTTGACCTATGGAGAAAATAAACCTAATTATAATCATTGTATAGTGTTAGATACATGTGATGATCTTGGTATTGAAAACACAGATATAGAAACATATCAAACAGAAAAACAAGTATTGCTTGCATGGCGGGAGTTAGTAGTTCGCGAAAACCCAGATATTATTGTTGGTTATAACATATTTGGTTTTGATTATAACTTTATGTTCTTAAGAGCACAAGAGACGGGTTGTTCGGCAAAGTTTATTGAAATATCTAAACTTAAAGATCACGTTTGTGGGTCGCTTGATGAAAACACTGGAAAATACGATATTGATCATAGCAGTATTACGTTAGCCAGTGGAACGCATGATCTTGGATATATCAAGATGCCTGGGCGTATTCAACTAGATTTATATAACCATTTTCGAAGGGAAGAAAATCTTGTTTCGTATAAGTTAGATTACGTTGCTGGACACTTTATTGGAGATTATGTAACCAAGCTGCAACATAGTGAAGAGGGCGATGATGTAGAGACAATGATTGTAACTAAAAATATGACGGGGTTACTCGTTGGAAGTTATGTTCATTTCGAAGAAATTGGTCACTCTACTGATTATTATGAAGCTGGTGCTAAGTTTATGGTAACATCGGTTGACCATGAAACCAAAACCTTTGTTATCTCAGCAAAGGTTGCCCCAGATATGTCTAAAAAGGTGCGTTGGGCATTGGCAAAAGATGACGTCACGCCAAAAGATATCTTCAACTTAACTCGTGGAGACGCAAAGGATCGTGCAATTGTTGCGAAATATTGTATTCAGGATTGTAACTTAGTTCAATACTTATTAAACAAGGTAGATGCAATTACAGGACTTGTTGAGATGGCAAACATTTGTAGTGTTCCAATTAGTTTCCTTATTCTAAGAGGACAAGGTATTAAATTAACAAGTTATGTTTGTAAGAAATGCCGTGAAAACGATATGATTATGCCAGACATAGCAAAGAAAACAAATGATGATGGTTATGAAGGTGCAATTGTTCTTGATCCAAAAAGTGATTTGTATCTAGACAATCCAGTAGCATGTGTAGATTATGCTTCTTTGTATCCGTCGTCCATGATCAGCGAAAACTTGTCACACGATAGTAAAGTGTGGACAAAGGAATATGATCTTGATGGTAAACTAGTTACTGTTACTGGTGAAAGAAGCCCTGATGATAATTCAGTGTTCATTTACGATAATCTTCCGGGATATGAATATGTTGATGTTACATACGACACATATAAATATGTCAAAAAAAACCCTAGTTCTGCAGCAGTGAAGGTAAAGAAGGGATATAAAATATGCAGGTTTGCACAGTTCCCGGAAGGAAAGGGAATTATGCCATCAATTCTACAAGAGCTTTTGAAAGCTCGCAAGTCAACACGCAAACTTATTCCTCAGCAAACAGATGACTTTATGAAGAGTGTACTTGATAAACGCCAGCTTGCATATAAGGTTACTGCTAATTCTTTGTATGGACAATGTGGTGCAAGAACAAGCACGTTTTACGAAAAAGATATCGCAGCATCAACGACTGCAATTGGTAGACAGTTGTTAACTTATGCAAAGCGTATAATTGAAGAAGTTTACGGCGATGCTGTCATGGATACAATGAAGCACGGCAAAGTTCGCACCAAAGCAGAGTATGTGTACGGGGACACTGATTCTGTATTCTTTACATTCAATCTTGAAGAGTTAGACGGAACCCCCATCCGTGGAAAGA
>JGI20154J14316_10002579_pt1 | contig 15167 bp, 7 predicted proteins | sample COG_04_FD_14316 | JGI IMG/M metagenome (IMG submission 14316) | reverse complement strand
GGTGATGCAACTTTAATTGTACCACTTATAAAAGAATATATGGATATTGGCGTACGTAACGATGAACAATTAATTAAAATGGCTACCATTGTGCAGCGTGCGCTTAATAATAGTTCTAGTGAAGATACTATGGGTATAACGGAAGATGAAAAACAACAGTTAATGGAAGAATTAGATAAATTAAATACTAATTTCGAAGATAAAAAAGCGGGAAATGAATAAAGCAGGGTTTGGTGGTTTAAATCAGAATTTTAATTCTAAAATACAAAACCAAGAAGATATTTTTGGGCAATTAGATACCTTAAATGCACAATTTATAACTGCAAGAGTAACAGATATAATTATTAGTAATACCCATCCCTTATTTAATGAATATGGAGGTTGGAATGGTTTAGGTACTATATTTTTTGAACCTATGAATAATTTAGTTTCAAAATCCAATACAACTTCAAATCCAACTGCAACCCCCTTATTACCTTATTTAAAAAATTACCCATTAATAAACGAAATAGTAGTATTATTTAACCTCCCAGGTAAAAATATTAGTAAAGTTAACAATTCAACTAATATACTACAATATTACTATTTAAATTCTATTGGTGTATGGAATCATCCTCACCATAATGCTTACCCTAATTTAATTAATCCCGGGGATGATGCAAGTCAAGATATTGATTACAAACAAATAGAAAATGGTATAGTAAGAAGAGTAACAGACTTTTCTACAGATATAAATTTAAATAGCCCCTTAACTGAAAAAGGATCTTTTGTAGAAAAAACTAATATTCATCCTTTACTACCTTTTGCTGGAGATAATATTTACGAAGGGAGATGGGGTAATTCTCTTAGATTTGGAAGCACTGTACCTTCAGCATCTATATCGGGTTCATCAAATTCCTTAGAATACCAAAATAATTGGTCATTTGTAGGTAAAAATGGAGACCCCATTACAATATTAAGAAATGGTCAACCCAAGGATGCTTCTAATGCTGGTTGGTTGCCTATAATAGAAGATATAAGTGAAGATTTATCTTCAATTTATATGACTTCGTATCAACAAATCCCCCTAAGAGCAGCTAATGAAAATTATTCAGCATTATCTCCTGAACCATTATTACCTCGAGAATATTTTAACCCGCAAGTAATTCTAAACTCTGGACGTTTAGTATTTAATGCTTCAACTGATAGTATAATAGCAAGTGCTCAAGATTCTATATCATTATCTTCAAATAAACAAATAGGAATTACCTCTAAAAATGTAAATATATCAGCAGATAGTATTAAAATAGGAGGTCCAACCGCAAATGACCCTGCTTTATTAGGGGGGGCTTTTATAAACCAATTTAAAATTTTAGTTGAACAAATCCAAGTATTAGCTTTTGCTTGCTCCGGACTAGAAGGATATGATAGTGACATTACTAACATTGAATCATCAGGGATTGATGCTGCAGGTCAAGATTTAGATGAAACATGTAAAAATATTTTAAATTTGTTACCTAACGATAACAAGATTACATCACCCCTATTATCTAACACCATAAGACTAAAGTAATGGAGACATCTGATAAAAACCCAAATAATGTAGGTGGTGTTGGTTCACAATCTTATTTAGCATCTACTTCTTTAATAAAAAATGGAGTTAATGATACTGCATATATTAATATATTATCCCTAAATGATGGTTCATTAAAAACAGAAACTGTTATATTAATAGATGATGCTCCACCTAATAGAATATCTGAAGCAAAATTTAGTGTACCTAATGATCAACTTATAGAAGATGCTTTAAATCAATTAACAATAGATTTAAAATTATCTCCTGGAGATCTTACTATTGAAGATACTCAATATTTTGAAGTACCTAATACTATTAAAAAGGAATTTATAATTACGGGTACTGTAATAGATTTTTACCAAAATATACCTATACCTAATGCAAGTGTAATATTACCACTTCCTAGTACTCAGTTTACTACTAAAACTAACAAACAAGGAAAATTCCAAATTAAAGCTATATACCCAGTTGATCGAGATACTGAAAAAGCAACTTTAAGACCCCCTATTTTAGTAACAGCTAAAGGATATATCCCAAAAAAACTAACCCCTTATGCCTTAGATCAAACAGTTAAATCTGATTTAAGAACCACCCAATTAAAATCTACAAAAGGTTTAACAGCAGAAGCAAAAGCTGAAATTGGAAGATTAAAAAGAAAAACAATTGTCTTAATTCAGGCATTAAAACCTAAAAAAGGTTCATTAAAATTATTACTTAAAAAATTTATAAAAATATTAAAAGAAAGATTAATTCCTTTTCTTTTAACTTTATTAGCTCCTTTTTTGATAGGAAAAATTAGCGATATAATAGCAGGAAAAATATCACAAGCATCGGCACAAGGCCCTTGTCCTTCCCCTGAAGAAGTAATACGAACAAAAAATAGAAGAAATAAAATTGTAAGACAATTAAATCAACTATATAAATTAGTAAATACTGCTTTAGTAATAGTAGGTATATTAGGTGGTTTAGCTATTGTTATAAAAATAGCAGCGGGGATAATAAGAGCTATTCCTTTACCTACTGCAGTACCTCCTGGTATTGGTTTTCCAACTAGTTTTATTTTAAATTTTCAGAGATTAATTGATAAGTTATTAGTTATAGCAGAAAAAACTTTTACCCTTTCATTAGGTATAAGTTCAGCCTTATTAGTATTATCTGCTCTACTACTCCAAGCTTTAAAACTATTAAAATTATTAGACCAACAATTATTAAGATGTAGTGAAAATATTGAAGATTTAGAAGATTTAGACTTTGAAATAGAAGAAGAAGAGGAAGAAGATACTCAAATAGATACATCAGTAAATGGTTTTACTTTAGGAATTGCTATTGACAATAAAAACCAAGTAGGTTCATTAAAAAGAATATATGCAACAGCAACAGATCCACAAGGAGTTGTAGTTTTAAAAGGAGAACCTTCATTTAGTGCAAGTGAACAAATATTAATTGATGAGCTCGCATTCTACATTCGATCAAATAATTTAAAAGCAAACTAGTTTAATATTTATAATAAATCAATACAACATGAAATTAAGTCAATTAAAAACTATTGTAAAAGAGGCCGTAAAAGAAGCTATACAAGAGGAGATGAAAGTCATCCTTCTAGAAGCTGTACGTTCTCCTAAACAAACCGTTTATGAAAATAGAATGGGTACCCCTACAACAGATGTAGCAGCACCTAGTCCAATGAATCCTACAATGCAAACACCCCTACCAGAAAATGATAGGGTAAAATTAAAAGAAAACATGATGAATGTTTTAAATGGTATGTTACCTGGAAATGATGGTACTATAAATGCTAATTCTAGTATGGTAAGCCAACCTTTACAAGTAACAAGTACAGATACAATGTCATCAAATAGTTCTTTACCTTCAGGTGAGGTAAATATGGACCAAATAATGGGATTAATGAATAAAAGATAATAAATGGCATTTGGAGCAACAAGAATATTTCCCAATGATCAACGACCTAGTGTCGCTATTGGTTTTAACCTTCCTATGAATGAAGGTGGGGTATTTACTCCTAATTATCAAACTAAACAGGCAATAAAAAATAATTTAATTAATTATTTCCTAACTAACCCGGGTGAAAGACCAGGAAACCCTACATTTGGTGCTGGTTTAAGGTCATTTATTTTTACTCAAATAGATAATACAGATTTATCCTATATAAAAGATGATATTCAAGAAAAAATATTAACTTTTTTCCCTAATGTAATTATACAAGAGATAACTGTTTTACCTACAGAAACATCTAACCAAATCCAAATTAATATAACATATAGTGTAAAAGATACCAATATTAATGATGCACTATCTCTAAGCTTTAACTAATGGCAATTATAAGAAGAAATATAGAATATTTAAATAAAAATTTTAGTGATTATAGGTCACAATTAATTAATTATTCTCAAACTTATTTTCCACAAACTTATACGGATTTTTCTGAAACATCTCCTGGTATGATGTTTATGGAACAAGCAGCATATGTAGGGGATGTTTTATCTTTTTATTTAGATAACCAAATCCAAGAAAACTTTCTACAATATGCTAGGCAAACTAGCAATTTATATGATTTATCTTACATGTACGGGTATAAACCTAAAGTAACAGGTTTATCTTCTGTTGAATTGTCCTTTTACCAATTAGTTCCATCTAAAACAGAAATTATTGGTTCTGATACTTTATATGTTCCTGATTTTGATTATGCCTTAAACATAGGTGCAAATACAATTTCTCAAACTCAAAATGGGGTATCTTTTACTATAGAGGACCCAATAGACTTTACAGTATCAAATTCATTAGATACTACAAATATTAGTATTGCCCAAATATCCAATAATAACCCAACATATTATTTATTAAAGAAAAAAAGAAGAGCATTATCAGGTACAATAGCTACAACTACTTTTAGTTTTGGATCACCTCAAGAATTCCCTACGGTACTTATACAAGATGAAAACATTGGTGGTATAATAGATTGTTTTGATAGTGATGGTAATGAGTGGTATGAAGTAGATTATTTAGGGCAAGAACTAGTTTTTGATGGTATCAAAAATACTAATGTAAATGATCCTAATAATTATCAAGATGGTAATACCACCCCTTATTTACTCCAAACAAAACAAGTACAAAGAAGATTTAATTCAAGATTTCTAAGTACTAACCAACTCCAATTACAATTTGGGTCTGGTAATCCATTTGATACTGATGAAGATGTAGTACCAAACCCTATGAATGTAGGTTTAGGTTTACCCTTTGAACGTGATAAATTAACAACAGCATATTCCCCAACTAATTTTATATTTACAAATACCTATGGTATTGCTCCTAGTAATACTTCACTAACTGTAAGATATTTAAAAGGAGGAGGTGTTAGTTCTAATGTTGCTTCTAATACTATTACAAATTTAAATACTTCTTTAATTAATTTTCAAAAGCAAACATTAAATACTACTACAGCACAGACAGTATTTGACTCCTTACAAGTAAATAATGAATCCGCTGCTAGTGGTGGAAATGATGGAGATACTGCAGAAGAAATAAGACAAAATACAATTTCAAATCTATCATCTCAATTACGAAATGTTACAGCAGATGATTATTTAGTAAGGGCTTTAAGTATGCCCCCTAAATATGGGATTATTTCAAAAGCAATTACCCAAAAACCAAAAGCAGACGATCCCAACACAACATTAGATTTATATGTGTTATCTACAGATATAAATGGTAATTTAACAACAGCATCTGATGCCTTAAAAAATAATTTACGTACTTATATTAACCAATATCGAATGATAGGAGATACGGTTAATATTAAGGATGCCTTTGTAGTTAATATAGGTATAAATTTTGAAATTATCACTTTACCTGACTATAATAATAGTCAAGTTTTAACTAATTGTATTACAAATTTACAAAACTTTTTTTCAATCAATAGATGGCAGATTAACCAACCCATATTATTAAGAGATATAAGCACTTTATTAGATAATATTGTAGGTGTTCAAACAGTAAATAATATATCTATATCAAATAAAGCAGGCACACAATCAGGTTATTCTCAATATGCATATGATGTATCTGGGGCTTTACAAAATGGTACTATATTTCCTTCAATTGATCCTATGATATTTGAAGTAAAATATCCTAATACCGACATAATAGGTAGAGTAGTTACTATTGGACAAGGTGGTGGAAGTACAACTAATGGTGGAGGTAGAAATTATTAAAAAATAAACAAATGGCAGTATATAAAATTTTTCCCCTTCAAGATTCAACCCTATATTCTGGGTACCCAATTATGAATACTGGTATAGATGCTATATTAGAAGTATCAAATACTTATCCTTCTACAGTAGCAAGTCCTATAGTAGCTAGACCTTTAATACAATTTGATCAATCTCAAATTAATAGTGTTATAGATACTTTAAATACAGGTTCTACATCTATATCAGCAAGTCTAAAAACTTTTATATCAGATGCTAGTGGGGTAGTAATGCAATCAGAAATATATGCTTACCCAGTTTCAGGTTCATGGAATAATGGTAGTGGGGAATATTTAGATAACCCCTCAACAGTAAATGGTGTTAGTTGGGAATATAGATCTAATAGTGGTTCTAATAATTGGTTATTAGATAACTTTACGGAAAAAACAACAGGATCTTATACAACAGCATCCCCAGGTGGAGGAAATTGGTATACAGCATCTGCTGATGCTAGACTAAATTTGGAATCTTCTCAATCTTTTAATTTAAGAACTGAGAAAGACATAAACATGGATATAACAGATATAGTTAAAACTTGGTATTCAAGTTCTAAATCTATACCTGGTACTTATACTGAAATTGAAAATAATGGTTTAATATTAAAATGGAGTGATGAAATTGAATTTGACACAAATCTCTCTGTTCAGCCAAAAATGCAATTTTATTCTGTTGATACTAATACAATATATCCCCCTCAATTAGAAATAAAATGGGTAGATTTTATATATCAAACGGGGAGTTTAGATATAATTAATACTCCGGATTTATATCTTGCTATAGATAATAACCAAGGTGTATTTTATAGTGAAAGTATAAACCAATTTAGAATAAATTGTAGACCAGAATTTCCAATTAGAACATTTCAAACAGCCTCTATTTATACAACAAATTTTGCTTTACCAACATCTTCATATTATGCTATAAAAGATTTAGATACTAATGAGTTTATACTAGATTTTGATAATGAATTTACACAAATTAGTTGTGATGTAACTGGTAGTTATTTTACAATATACATGAATGGTTTAGAACCAGAAAGATATTATGAAATTTTAATCAAAACAACAGTAGAAGGGAATACTATAATAAAAGATGATCAGTATTATTTTAAAGTTGTTAATGGATAATTATGTCTCAAACAAGAAACGTTGATTTAAGAAAAGAGGTTTTTAATAAACCCCAATATGAACAAGTAATTGATACTAGTTTCTCCCAATTAGGATTAACTTCTATTAATGCAAGTGCTGAAGATCAAGTAAGTCTTGAAGAATTCTTTGGATTATACAATTCTCTTTTTTATGATATACCCCCCACTGGTGAAACTAATTCACATGAATTTTTAGTAAAAAGTAGTGGTGAGTATATTAATTTTGACCAAATAGCAGAAGAAATTTTAGCATTACAACAAGAAATAGCAGGATTAAGAGAAGAATTATTAGCAGAACAAATTAAAGTAGTAGAATTAGAATCTGGAATAACTGTAAATACTGGTTCTTTAGGATTAGGTGAAGACACAGATACTTCAAACATATCTACAAGTATAAGCTCGGGTGGACAATCAGCAGGTGGCGCATCTAATAACAATGTTTATTAAAAATAACAAATGGAGGATAAAATAATAATAAACCAAGTAAACCCAGAAACCTTTGAGTTTCAAGATTACTCAATATCAGATGAATCATTAATTGTTTCTAATGATTTAGATACAGTATTTTCTGGTTCTACGGATTATATTGAAGCTTATGTATATGATGAAAATCAAAATCAAATATCATCCCAAGTTCCTTTTACTAATTATAAAGTTACTGAAGGGGATGTAGTACTAACACCTTCAAATGATTTAGAAAGATTAGGTTTTGATGTAGGTTCATATTATATATCTTATGATTTTTATAGACCAAAATTAGCTTCTACTTTAAATACACAATATTATATTAGTGAGATAAGTTCTGATAGAACTGAAATTAGATTAGATAGTACTCAAATTGATAATGCTTTATTAATAAGTTCTAGTTTAGAATTTATAGCCTATAGAGATACAGCGGAATACTTTGTAGATTTTTTACTTAATTTTGGTAACAATCAACTAGTTATAGCTAATAATATAGAATTAGACCTAAAGGATGAAGGTAACCCTACCATCCTTATTAAACTATATGAAGCTTTACCTGCAATATTTGACCAAAAATCTCAGTGTTCTGTTGTAGAACAGATTTCTACCCCTCAATCATATAATGTAACTTTTCCACCTTTAGCCTTTACACCGGATGATTTTACTTATATATCAGGACCAAATTATAGTTTAAACATCAAAGGACAATCAGGAACTCCAGGAATGGATTTCTCATATAATACTCTAGTAGATTCCAATTTAACATCATCATTTAATCAAGTAAATAGTTTACTTAACCGTAAAGAAATTGATATCAATGTTAATTATGAAGATTATAATGATTTTGTATATTTTTCTTCTGCGTATACTAGATTGCAAAATTTCTACTATAAAGTAGGATTAATACAATCCGCTAGTGCTCAATTAGGACAGATAACATCTGCTACAACAGGCTCAAAAATATATAGCTCAAGTCAAGCTGAATTTAGTTCTGTAATAGAAGATACTATNAAAAACTTTGATGGGTATGAATATTTTNTATATTTTAATAGTGGATCACAAGATTCATATCCTAAATCTAATACTGAACCACCTTTTACATTATACTCAACAGGCAGCAACGAGGTTTTAACCTGGTTAGGTTCAACAGATACTACAGATCCTTATTATGGGGGGCAAGCTGTGTCTTCTTCAGATTTTGATGAAAATAATCAAAACTCCTTATACTACGCAATACCCGAATATTTAAGAAGTGATACACAAAATGCCAAATACGAGTTATTTGTTGATATGGTTGGTCAGCATTATGATAACCTATGGATGTATACTAAAAATATTACCACTAAATTTGACGCGGATAACCGTTTAGATTATGGTATTTCTAAGGATATGGTAGCGGATGCTATTAGAGATTTTGGAGTAAAATTATACTCTAATAACTTTAATACTAACGATTTATATACAACATTTTTAGGATTAACACCATCAGGTAGTTCATTCCCTTTTCCATATATGACGGGGTCAATTGGTGGTATAGTTAACACACCTTCTGGGTATGAGTACGTCGATTCAACGATATCGGCATCAAACGATATAGTCCCATTGGACGATGTTAATAAACGATTATATAAACGAATCTACCATAACATACCTTACTTACTTAAAACTAAGGGTACAGTAGCTGGTTTAAGAGCATTAATTACCTCTTATGGTATCCCAGATACTATTTTAAGAATAAATGAATTTGGAGGTAAAGACAGAAACAATTCTCAAGATTGGGATTTAAAACAAGATATATATAATGTTGGGTTAAATACAACAAGTTCAGCTTTTACATCTTCATTTTCATTAAATAGTGAGTGGGGTGCAGAACTAAACTCTCCATCATCCCTACAGTTTAGATTTAAAACAAATGGTATACCCTCTGCCTCTACCTCTCCTACTACACAATCCTTTTTTGAAACTGATTTTATTAGTAGAGCTGCAATGGCAATTGAATATAATGATTCCTTATTAGTAGAAGGTAATTATTCTGGTTCTATACCTAGCAAATATAAGGAATATGGTACTTTAAAATTTTGGCCTAATGTTGACACTAACCCTAATAACGTTGCTTCCTTATATTTACCATTTTGGGATGGTAACTGGTGGTCAGTTCAAATAGATAGAGATCTTAGTATAGGTAATAATGGTGGATTTATTTTAAGAGCTGCTAACAAAATTGGAGAAAATATTGGATTTACAGGTAGTGATGCTATTAGTGCAGATACTACTAAGTGGGAAAATTCAAATGAAATATATTGGTTACCTCAAAATAACATATCATTAGATGGAGAAGATTATTTTCCTTTTTCTGGATCTTTACAAGAAGTAAGATATTATACAGAACAGTTAAGTGAAAGTGTATTTTATGATTACGCAATGAACCCATACTCTTTTGAAGGTAATGGAACTAACACTGCCCCAGATACATTGGCCTTTAGATTACCTTTAGGGACATTATTAAATACTGGTTCTTATAGTGGTTCTATTCACCCTAAAGTAACAGGTTCTTGGGTTACTACATCATCTTTTGATACACATAGCACTGCTTCATTTACATCTATCCCTACATGGCTAAACAATGTAGAAGATATACATCTAGATCAAACCCCATCAGGGATGAGGAATAGAGTAACAGATAAAATTCAAACAGAAGCACTAATTTTACCTGAAGGAGATACATTATCAGGTTATAAATCAATACAACAAACTTCATATGTAAGTGAAAGTTTTACTCCTAATGTTAATTATTTAGAAGTAGCTTTTTCACCTCAAGACCAAATTAACGATGATATTATAGGTCAAATGGGGTACTTTAATATAGGAGATTATATTGGNGACCCAAGATTAATATCATCATCTGATAAAAGTTATCCTGATTTAGATNTATTNAGAGATGCTTATTTTGAAAAATATATAACAAACTATAATGTAACTGATTTTGTTAGGTTAATTAAATTCTTTGATAATTCATTATTTAAAATGATCGAAGATTTTACACCTGCTAGAACAAGTTTATCTTCTGGTGTTGTAATAAAACAACATTTATTAGAAAGAAATAGACAAAGACCGGCACAAGTAACATCTTCATTTGAACAATATTCAGGTTCAGTTAGAAATTTACCTAAAGATTATAGTTTAGGAGAACCAGATTACCCACAATATTCAGATTCAGGATCTGCAATTTATAAATTTGGTGGTGGTACAGGTGGAGGATTTGAGCCATTTAATGGTTTAAAAACATACCCTTCAGGTAGCGAAAATTTAGGACCTAATAATGAATATTTTTTAACACAAAGTTGGGATGAATCATGGTCAACATTTAGTGGATCTGCTCCTATTGATAGAACAGATCAAAGAGAATTTTATAATGGAGAGTTTAGTGGATCCATAGATGTAGGGATAAAAGATATATGTAGTGCTTATTTTAAAATTAGTAATACCTCTTACAGTTATGTCCCTGTATTTTTTAGTGCTGATGGGTATAGTAATACACAAATATTGACTGAACAACAATTTCTTAACCCCCAATACCAACCACCTGCTACAGAGGTATGGTTTTGGCATGACGGTGAAAAAATCAAATACTTAAAATTATCACTTATAACTTATAATGGTTTAAATATAACTAGTTTTATACAAAATGTAGAGTTTGTTACTTTTTCCTTTAGTTCTGCAGTTGATTATCAAGGTAATATACTAAGTGGACCCCAAACTTTTTATTTAGAATCTATAGCTATACAACCTGCAAATCTTTCAACGGAAGCAGAGAGTGTAGGGGCAGCTTTAGGATTTGTCGTACCTGAATTATCTTCAACAGCTATAAGTTCAGATGATGGTGCCTTTTATAACTTCAATTTTTCATCAAGTGGAAATTTCCAATGGTATGCAACACAAAATGTATCCTTAGATCCATCACCTTTATTAGATACTGGTATATCTGAATCTGTCCCACAAGGATATTTTCCTTTAACATATCATACAGAATCCTTTTTTAGAGGGTGGGCAAGTTCAAACTTTTATACTAATGGGACTTATAATTCTTATGATGGAGTACTAGACGATGTATTAAATAATTTTAATACTGGGTCTCATGAAATAGATAATACCGATACAACAGTACAATCTGGAATAGACCCGGCAAGTAATGTTCCATGGTTTATGAATGCATCAAATCCACAAGGATCTGGAAAAAGTTGGTTACAAATACCCTCTGAATCATTTTTAGATTATGCTAATATACCTGATTCATCTGTAGGACCAACATCAACTAATAATTATTTTAACATAGCTTGGACAAGTGCTAGCTCTGTAGAACCACATGCTGTACAAGGAACCAATTATTTCTACAATGCTAGTAATAATACCATTTATATGTCTGGTTCTGAATTTCAAAATGAACTTAAATACTTACAACCCCTATATACTAGTAGTTTAGTATCTCAAATTATAAACAGTAGTGGTACTACTCCTTCTTCATGGACACCTGTAGGTCAATCTAATTTAACGATTCCAATTGATCTATCAAGAGGCCAAGAATTATGGGTTTACCAAGGAGAAAATGATGGTAACCCATATCAAGGAAGTACATTTGTTGGGTATGATAAAAATGCTTGGAGGTACAACCGATATATCCATAGACCATATAAAGTATACTATGTAACAGAAACAGGATCAGGACAACCTGGTATTCCTTATAGTTTGTATGATCCTATGATTAATGATGGAGCTGGGGGTTTAATAGATACTGTTCCTCCATATTATAATGGTCTTAACCAAAATTTTGCTACCATGTTAGGTACAACAGGTGACGTATTAACTCGCCCCAATAGAGATACTTATTGGAGACCTTTAAACACCACAGAAACTTTGCCTTCTATAGAAGCAGTTTCAGGTAGTTTTCAAGTATTTAGTGAAGACAGGCAAGTAAGACCTTTCTTATTTACTACTTATCAATTATTAAGACCAACCTTCCCAACTCCTGATACTGCAGCTAGAGGTTCAGGATCTGCAATATCCATTTCACAGTCGGATGGTACACCTTTTGCTACATTAAGGATGTATCAAAACCAACAACCATCTATTGTTGAAGAACAGTATGGAACTGCATATAGACTAGAGTGTAACCAAGTAAACCCTTGTACTGTATATTATTACAATGAGAATAATGTTCTGCGTTATGTAAATATATTAGGAGGAGGTGTTACTGTTATATGTGGTGCAGAGTCCAGAAATACTACTACTGTTATCCTCTCTGGTGCTTCCTCTGGAAATATTGGTGTTAGTACTTCACTGGGTGGTTTATCAAACCCATGCCCTTCAGTATCTACAGGAGATGGTTTTAGTACTACTACTATTGAAAATGAATCTCCTTTTTTCTATAAAAACCCAAGACCAAGTGGTGTAACTGTAGGAAATGCCCTAGGTACATATAATATACCTTATGGGGAATTATTTAATGGTGAAAATACATCATCTTTTAGTTTACAAACAGGAACCCAACCTGGAGGAAATGATGAAAATTATGAAATAGTGTTTCCTGAAGGAAGTTATATCTTTACTATGAGTGATTTTGATACTGGACGTTTTTCTGGAGGTAGAACCGAATTTGGTTTATATACAACTTATGGTGATTATGTTAGTTATGACTTTGAAAATCAAAATGGATCAGGAGCAAACCCAGTTACTATAGATTATATAGATGCAAATTATGATAATACTTCAATAGATGTATATGAATATGCTATACAAGATGCTGATGGTGAGTTTGATATTTATCAAAATGGAGGAGGAACTAATTCCAGTGATGACAGAGGATTTACAGATACATTTAGGGGTCCTAGTGGTGTTAGATATCAAAGAGTTAATATAGAAGCAGACGGGGATTATAACATGGACATTTTCAGATCATACGTTAATCCTGCCTTAACTATTAAAATATATGTTGTAAATAATCAGAATGAAACCGGTGCTAATATTGGTACTGCTCAAGAAATATTTGAATCAATATCACAATCAGTTCCAACAACTCAAAATATATCATCCTCACTTGTAGGTTTATTAGCAGGTCAACAATTGTTAATAAAATTCTTTAATAATACCCCATCTTCAGGTTTTAGTGGTTCTCCTTCAAGAACATTTAGGGCTTATAATATATACAACAAATCTCTTGCTAACCCTAATGGAGTAGTTGCTGTTATAGGTTCTCCAGAACCACAAACACCATTTAATGATCCTTTTGTAATTACTGGGTCTATTAATGATAGATATGAAACCGGGGTTGAAGTACCAGGAGCATTTGCAACTAAAGTTGTTGATGCCTATATTTTATATTCTTCATCTTTATCATCAAGTTTAGATGGGTCTTATNTATTTGGTGCAACCCCAACTTTTGGTACATTATCTGTAACCGCGTCTGTAGTTGTTAGTTCATTCACAGATGCAGGTGCTGCTTTATATGGTAATGCAATTTATGGGGTAGATGAATATGGAGGAGGAGCTTCAGGTGGTGGTACTACTTGGACAACAGCTTCTATAATTTTATATACAGGCTCATCCACTAACTTTCCTAATAACATGCCAGAACTAGGAGGAGATGTGTTTGCTATAACCAGTTCATATAGTTTAACTCACCACCAAGGAGAAAGAATAACATTACATGCCGAATTAACCCCTAGTGATTTACAATTTGGGGATGTTATTAAAATGGCATTAAGAGTAGGAAGTGGTTCAGATGATCCTTCTGTTGTAGAAAATGGGTTAATTGTAACCCAATATAGTATGAGTTTCTCATCATCAACCCCTACAGAAATAGATCCTTCAATTCCAACGGTATTTGATAATGATAATAATTTTGCCCTTGCTTTAGATTGTCAACCCCTATTAAATAATTATAGTGACTCAAGAATAAATGGGTGGTTAATGGATGTAGATTATAATACAGATTTAGTTACCCCAAGTAATTGGCAACAAATTATAGATTACTCTGCTTCAAAAGCATCCGTTCCTGAATCTAATTATACTATATTAGCATCTTCAAGACCTAGATATTTTGGGGTAAGAGGATTTCAAGAAATCCAAAACGAATGGACACCAGGTGATAGTGGTACTTATGGTAAATTACCTATTATCGAGGTTTCAAGAGGGTTTTTAGCTTACTTTAATAAAACAAATGACTTGTACCCTTTATTAAACAATACCACACAATATAATATCCAGTATTTAATTGGTCAAGATGGAACAGCAACCCAACCTAAATTATCCGATACTACTTTATATAATATTCAAGGAACATTTGATTCTTATCCTTTAACAAGTAGAGGAACAGTATCACTTAATACTGAAGATAATAGCATATTAAAATCTTTAAATGGTTTAGTGGAATTTAAAAAAGTAACCCAAAGACCAACTCCTGTAGTTTATACTCAACAATCTGGATTATTTCCAAATTATACTTACATACCAAATAGTGAAGATCCTCCAGTTAGTGAATATATTGGTTCAGGACTTGATTTAATTGGTAATGAACCCGTGGATGCCTCTATTATACCTACCTTTGCAAATTATAGTGTATTAGCTGAAGATACTGGAAATGCTGGTCAAACAATAGATTATGCAGAAACAGTTTTTGCATCAACTAATAAAAACCCAGAAACAACAGTAGGTCCTAATGTAACGGCATCATTTGGTTCCC
>JGI20154J14316_10002578_pt1 | contig 15171 bp, 14 predicted proteins | sample COG_04_FD_14316 | JGI IMG/M metagenome (IMG submission 14316) | reverse complement strand
TTCGAAAGTAAAGTGATCGATTTACATTGCATTAAAGGTCTAAATTTGACGAAGAAAACAAAAATTACGGTTGTGGGTTCTGGCTATGTGGGCATGTCCCTCGCAGTGCTTCTTGCCCAACACAACGATGTGGTGGTCCTTGATGTAGAACCTTCACGGGTTGAAAGGGTTAATAACAAACAGTCCACCGTGGCTGATACCGAGATCGAAGCCTTTTTAGCCGAAAAAGAGCTCAGCCTTAAGGCAACCCTTGATAAGCAGGCTGCCTATAAGGGTGCCAGCTTTGTGGTGGTAGCAACGCCTACCAACTATGATCCTGATACCAACCGCTTTGATACCAGTTCGGTGGATAGCGTAGTAGGTGATGCCCTAGAGCTAAACTCAAATGCATTAGTGGTGATCAAATCCACCATTCCTGTAGGTCATACAAAATCATTGCAAGAAAAGCACAATACAAACCGCGTAATCTTCTCGCCCGAGTTCTTGCGAGAGGGTCAGGCGCTAAAGGATAACCTGTATCCATCGCGTATTATTGTGGGTAGCCAGCTTGAGGGGGGTAAAGCCTTTGCTAATTTCTTGGTTGAGGGTGCTGAGAAGAAGGATATAGAAACACTCTTTATCCGATCAGCAGAGGCTGAGGCAGTAAAGCTCTTTGCAAATACCTACCTAGCGATGCGTGTATCCTTCTTTAACGAGCTTGATTCCTATGCTCTGGCACATGATCTAGATACCAAGAGCATTATCAATGGCGTGTGCCTTGATGAGCGCATAGGTGAAGGGTATAACAATCCATCCTTTGGTTACGGTGGCTACTGCCTTCCTAAGGATACCAAGCAGCTTCTGGCAAACTATGATCAGGTGCCTCAGACATTGATCCAGGCCATTGTGTCGTCAAATACGACCCGCAAAGATTTTATTGCCGAGGAAATACTAAAGTTACAACCAAAAACGGTTGGGTTTTATCGTATGGTTATGAAAGAGGGTAGCGATAACTTTAGATCCTCTGCTATTCAAGGGATCATGAAGAGGATAAAGGCTAAAGGTATTGAAGTGTTTATTTATGAGCCAGAACTTGATTCAAGCGATTTTTTTGGTTCAACAGTGATTAAAGGCTTGAATGATTTTAAAAATACATGCGATGTTATTGTTGCTAATAGAAAGGCTGAGTGTTTGAGAGACGTGGAGAAGAAGTGCTTCTCCAGAGATGTTTTTGGAAATTCTTAGATATCTATCACACTGTTAGTGCGCTCTCTGCGTAAAAATTTAGCTTATGTAAAAGGAGTTTACCGATTAGTTTAATCGAGATTTCAGTCTCTTTTCTGTTAAAGATTCATAAAGTACTCTCATCCCGATTAATAAAGGTAGGTCCGAATTTAAGTAGAGATTAAATGACTAGGTTTTCTGTGTATCTGTCGAAATTTTTTAGGTTGCAATCTAAAGCAATAGAGACTATCGCTTTTTCGGCAATTTCGGGTGTGTTTGGCATTCTTAATATGCTCGCCGTGATTTTAGTTACGAGAACTTCATCAGCAATGGTGGAAAAAACAGACTTCCTCTACTTTACTCTCGCTGCATGTGCATTCGTAATTCCAATTATCGCTGGACCTGTCACAGCAGGTTTAGTCCAGTACTTAAAGAGCCGTGATTTAAGTTTTAAGGATTTTGAATCGCAGTTATTTTCATTTTATTTTTCGGTTTTAAGTGGCTTAGTTCTATTGTTTATAGTGCTTTTAATCTTCGCCATCTACTTTAGCGGTTATCTTCCGCATAATAACTGGGTGCTATTCTTATTTGTTTTATTTGTTTCCATTATCTATGAGTTACTTCGTATAATTTTTCAAATTAACAATCAGTTTAGTAAAGTACTCATTTTACAATCAGTCAACATTTTTACATTTATCGCTAGTTTGACTGGTATGGGCGTTGAAGATTTTTTACTATTTTCTATAGTTCTAAAAGTAATTGTCTTTATATGTTTGGTGCTAATCACAATATCGACAGTCAAAAATATAGATTTATTGGCTGGTTGGGAATCATCAAGTAATTTCTATTCCCAGAATTTTGTATATAGTGGGGTATCATTTATTTCTACACTTTCTGCATTCACACCTGCATTAATTTTTAACTCAAGTGGTGCAGGTTTTGTAACCATCTACTATGCTTCCCTGAGATTGTCTTTAGCGCCGGTATCGCTATTTGTAACTCCTCTAATTGATTTCCTGAGATTCAGAGTTTATCGCTCAGGCCTCGATCGGCGAGCATATTTGATGATTTTTTTAATGCTTCTTTCTTTTAGCTTTGTATGGATCTGTACCATTTTTGTTTTTCGCCAAGATGTGATTGAGATTCTTTTGCCGGGATACCATGACAAAAAGGTAGCCTCTGATATTTTGGGAGTAATGATAGTATTGACGCTGACGCAGTCTCTGTGGGTTCTTAATACTAGATTTGCTGAAGTGTCTTTAGATATTAATCGCATTGCATTTTATGGAGTATTTGGCCACATCGCATTTATCATATGCGCTGTGTTGTCTATTTCCAGCGCCGCCAATTACATCCCAATAGCTAGGGTCTTAATAGATTTATTTTGGTTTTCCTCAGTGGGATTTTATTTTATATACATGTCGAACAGGTTGATAAAAATTGGTTAAAGCAATAGGGTTTTTATCTTTAATGTCACCAATTATCGCATTAGATTTGGGGGTCAACCTAAAATTGTGGATGATACTTGGTTGTGTCTTTATTTTACTGAACATAAAAAACTTTAAAATATATACTTCTGAAGTTACCGTTATTTCTATTTTATTTGTGGCATCTTTATTGAGTCTCGCGCCCAATATTGCCGATATTACCAATAATCAGGCAATATATTTACTTTTTGGCCCAATGCAGATGGCGCTTGCTTTGTGGTTATCGAGATTTTTTGATGAACAGCTATTCGTAAAAATTATTTGGGTATATCTTGCGGCTAACGTTATTTACGGATTATATGGATTGTCAATAATTCCTGATATTCCGATAAACAACGAAACCTATGGAGGAATATTCATTCAGTATGGTTTACCTAGATTGTCTGGATTAGCGGGCGACCCTAATATGCTTGCATTTTACTTGTGTCTAATTATTTTCCTAGTGAACTATTTTGATATCAGAAACGTTTTTTGGCCTTTAGTTATATGTGTCCTTTTGACTCAATCAAGGACGGGTTTTGCCATAATTCTGGTGCTTGGTTTGGTATTGGGATTAATTAGGTTTAAAGACTCAATCAGAGGTTTTCCAATCATACTTTTTGTATTGGCCATGTTCCTAATCTTTCTTGGTGATGATTTAGCTGGCCTATATGAGTATTACCAGTTAAAGATGGTTACCGTTGCTAGTATTGGTGGTAGACGGGAATTATGGGAAGCGGCATTGGAATATATACAGTTACATCCATTTCAAGGGATAGGTCTAGGAGGGAGCAGAGCTTTTATCGAACATGCTTTTGGCACTTATACCTATATACATAATACTTACATTGAGCTGTTCTTAGAACTTGGTCTTGTTTTTGGTTTTGTTATAGTTGGGTTGATATTTCTTCCAATTTTAGTAGCTACTCGCAAGTGGTCTTCGATTGTTTGTTATGTAATCATTGTTGGAGGTTTTATGGCCACACTTTCACTTGCAGTCAACGAGGTTTTATGGTTCACAATTGGTATCCTTCTCAACAGTAGGAGGACAAATCATGATTTTTATCGTAAGCACGATGAATGAGGCGTTCGATCCTCATCTGTCAAATATTTCTCCGAATAACTGTGTTGTGATAAATCAAGGTAAATCTTCTGGAAAATATTTTAATTATGACTATGCAGGAGTTATTTACGATGATGGTGTCGGCCTTTCTCGCAGCAGGAATATAGGCTTAGAATTTTGTCAAAAACAACGTCTTCGGTTACCGTGGATAATTTCAGACGATGATGTTGTATATTTAGAAAATTTCAAAGAAAAGCTGTCTAGTAATAACCTTAAATTGGCTAAAGGGATAAATGTGGGACGGATAATGTGTCCGGATGGGTATGATTTTAAAGACTATAAAAATCACCACGCAAGGATAAACAGTCTATTAGAAACCTTTAGTATTAGCTCTGTTGAGATAATTATTAATGATAGTGAGTTAATAAGATCAGTTCGTTTTAATGAGGATTTTGGTCTAGGGTCTGTTAATGCATTTGGTGGTGAAGAGGCTCTATTTTTGCGAGATTGGAGAGCTTTGGGAGGAGGAATTTTTCGAATAGCCATTTATCTTGGGGTGCATCCTCGCGAGTCGACGGGAGCAAAAGTTCATGAGGAAGGTTATTGGTCAACAAGAAAAAATCTGTTTAAGGAGTTATCTCCTAAGTTTTGGCTGTTTTTTTACCTGGCATTCAAATTAAAAAAGAAAGTTCACCAATTGTCGAACTACCGAAGACATTTTACATAAGGAATTAAGTTATGAAAAATAAATACCGTGATTTTGTGAAAGATAAAAAAATTGTAGTTTCTGGAGGAACCGGTTCTTTCGGACGAACACTGGTGAAATCTTTGCTTGATACTGATGTTAGTGAAATAAGAATCTTATCGAGAGATGAAAAAAAACAGGAGGAAGTAAGATTTGCTTTTTCGGATTCTCGTATTCGTTTTTTTGTTGGCGATGTAAGGGATGTTGATTCCGTGACGAGAACAGTTCGCGGTGCTGATCTTGCGTTTCACGCAGCAGCACTAAAGCAAGTCCCTTCGTGCGAGTTTAACCCACTTGAGGCGGTTAAAACTAATATTCTCGGCGCCTCCAATATTATTGAAAAAGTAGTTGAAAATGAATTAGAAGCTCTGGTTGTTCTAAGCACCGATAAAGCTGTCTATCCTATCAATGTAATGGGTACATCTAAAGCGATGATGGAAAAATTAGCGGTTTCAAAAGCGCGAGAGTGCTTTTTAAATAATATGAAAACCAAAATAAATGTGACGCGTTATGGAAATGTAATGGGATCTCGTGGTTCAGTAATTCCATTATTCATAAATCAAATAAAAAATGGTTTACCAATTTCTTTAACTGTACCCGATATGACTAGATTTATGATGTCCCTGGACGAATCAGTTGATTTGGTGCTCCATGCTTTTGCAGAGGCAAAGCAGGGTGATGTTGTCGTTCGAAAAAGCCCAGCAGCAACTATTCTTCAGGTGGCAGAAGCTTTGCTCGATATCTTTAATGCTAAGAATGAGATTAGGGTAATAGGTGCGCGTCACGGTGAGAAACTTCATGAAACATTGTGCTCAGCCGAAGAAATGGCGGTATCCAAAGATATGGGTGAATACTATCAAGTATCGGCAGATTTGCGTGATCTTAGCAACTATAACTCCGGTTCGGGTTCTGTTGGGTCGCTTATCGAGACAAGTTATACTTCAAGCAATACTCAGAGGTTAACCAGTGCTGAGCTGAAGGCCTTGTTGCTTTCAGAGGAATGTGTTGCGAGTGAGCTTTTATGAACATCGTGATTTTGGGTTCTAAAGGAATGCTAGGCTCAGCTGTCGCCAGATACTTTGAAAATAATTCAGTCGAATTTCTGACATTTGATGAGCGGTTTAGTCTCGAAGATGCCTATTCATACTTAGAGTCGCTTAATAAACTGCAGCCAGATTTTATTATTAATTGTGTAGGCTCTATACCCCAAAAAAATAAAAATATTACACATTATTTTACTTGCAATAGTGCTCTACCCGCTTTTTTGAGCTGCCATACAAATGGTTTTGTTATTCAGCCGTCTACGGATTGCATATTCAGCGCAAACGATCGAGGGTTGTCGTACTTTCCTAGTTCCGTATCACCTTTTAGCGCACAGGACCAATACGGGCTTTCAAAGGCAATGGGTGATTTAACTTTAAGCAATTCCGCTGACTCTATCGTTGTCAGAACTTCAATAATTGGCCTCACTAAGAATTGCTCAAGCGGCGGACTATTAGACTGGTTTGTAAAAAATGAGAATGGATCCGTCGATGGTTATGTGAATCATTTATGGAATGGTATTACCACTGATGCTTGGATTAATTGGGTATACAAGAAAGTAATAATAAGCCCTACGAACAAAAGAAAATCTGGAGTTGTACATCTTGGTAGCACAGATTTCGTATCAAAATTTGAAATTCTTAGTATGCTAAACGATATTATGGGATTGAATATCCAAATTAATAAAACTCGCGATCAGTATTTGTCCGATCGCCGGCTAAAAGTAGATTATAAAGTTAATAGTGTCGAAAAATTATTAAAAGATACCGTTCAATTTTGGAGCTGATATGCGTGAACTTAGTATAGTCATTCCAACTCGAAACCGGGAATACACCTTAATCCATCTACTTGAGTCTTTGCTTGTAGATTCGTTTCTTGATTTTGAAATAGTGGTTTGTGATAACTCAAATGAACCACCCAACATCATTGAAAAGTTAATTCAAGATCCAAGACTCAAATACCATCATAGTTCTAAACCACTAAATATGAAGGAAAACTGTGAATATGCTATTTCTATGGCCAGTGGTGAGTTTATATGCATGCTAGGGGATGACGATGGTTTGGTTTTGACAGAAGTAGATAAAGTGATCCGCTATCTAAAAAAGCATCGGTTAGACTACGCCCTATCCTCAGATGCTACCTTCTACTGGCCTGGTTTAAACCGCAGATTGTTTGGAGTAAGAAATTATGGCTTTGAGGCTTTTTATAAACTTTCTCAAGACTGGGAAAAATTAGATTCAAAAGCTGAGTTAAATAATGTTGTGCATGGAGGTGCCTGTAAAATTGGGCATTTACCAAGGCTCTACCAAGGAATCGTTAGAAGCTCAGTAATTGAAAAGATAAAAGTCAAAACCGGTGAAGTATTCAACGCGCCAATGCCTGACATGTCGTCCTCTGTAGCCATCGCGCTTTATACGCGTCATGGGATACTCTCTCCTAAACCTTTTGTGATAAATGGTGTAAGTGGAAATAGTGGAGGAGGTAAGGGGGCGGCAGGCAAGCATTCGGGCTTAATCAAGGATGCATATGGGCTTTCTCAGGCTGATAAAGATACGTGGCCAGCAGAAATTCCTCCGGTCTGGAGCGGGGGAACAGTTTGGGCAGCAAGCGCGTTTCTGACCCTTAAAAAGTTCGGTGAAAATAGTTTAGCTCATAAAATTAATACTGATGCGATTGCTGGATACCTTGTTGCATTTCATCCCTTGTTATACATTAAGCATATTGGATTTAGAGAAATAAATTTTCGAGCAATTTCTATTGCTATAAGGTTTTTGGGTGCGCGATTTATTTCTCTTTTTAGGAATGTTTCTTTGTATATTAGATTGGCATGCGGATTTGGTGTGCGCGCGAATGATATTGGGGCTTATGTTGAAAGCAAGAGATAAGCATAAATTTAATATTTATAATATATTTGAGGTGGTTTTGTGACTATATTAGTAACAGGGGGTTGTGGCTATATTGGGTCTCATACTATAACGGTACTTCTTGAATACGGGTATGATGTAGTTGCATTAGATAATTTATGTAATAGTGAACTATCCGTGATTTCGAAAATTGAAAGTCTTTGCGGAAAAAGTATTAAGTTTGTTGAGGGGGATATTCGAGATAGAAAACTATTAAAGACGATATTTAGAAACTATGAAATTAAGGCTGTTATTCATTTTGCTGGTTTAAAGTCTGTGGGTGAATCGAGCGAACAACCAATTGAATACTATGACGTAAATGTAGCTGGTACCCTTTCGCTTTTAAGCGTAATGAAGACCGCGGGTTGTAATAAGATTGTATTTAGTTCCTCAGCAACTGTTTATGGCGACTCATCTATTGTTCCTATTAAAGAGTGCTTTCCACTCTCTTCAAATAACCCTTACGGTGCATCCAAGTTAGTTGTTGAGAATATTTTAAGTGAAATTTCAAAAACCGATCCTGAATGGTCAACAGCAATCCTTAGATATTTCAATCCTATAGGGGCACATGCCTCTGGTCTCATAGGGGAGAATCCAAAGGGCACGCCCAATAACTTAGTTCCCTATATTGCAAGGGTTGCTGCCGGAGTTTACGAAAAGGTTTTAGTATTTGGAGACGATTATCCCACTCATGATGGCACTGGCGTTAGAGACTATGTTCACGTTATGGATTTGGCGCGTGGCCATATTAAAGCATTAGAGGTAATACTTGATAGGGCTGGTGTGATAAAGGTTAATCTTGGGACAGGTCAAGGTTACTCTGTGCTAGATGTGATTTTGGCGTTTGAGCAGGTTAGTGGGGTGATAATCCCATATGAAATTGTTGCTCGACGATTGGGGGATATTGGAGAGTGTTATGCAGATGCGGCTTATGCATCGGAAGCTTTAGGCTGGAGAGCAGAATTTGATCTCCTTAAGATGTGTGAGGACACATGGCTATGGGAGCAGCTGTCACAGAGCTCACGTATATAAACATAACGCTATTTTATTGGAAAATGATATGCGAGAGAACCTAGTATCTATAATAATGCCTTGCTTTAATAGTGAGAAGTTTATTGGCCAGTCTATTGAATCTGTATTGAATCAAACATATCAATCATGGGAGCTGCTGATCTGTGACGATGGCTCGGATGATGGTTCAAAGAATCTAATTCAAGCATATGAGCAAAAAGACTCTCGTATTAAACTGGTTAATAATAAATTCTCTAAGGGCGCTCCAGGAGCTAGAAATTCATGTTTGGACGTCGCCGAGGGACAATTCATAGCATTTCTCGATGCTGATGACCTATGGTACTCGGAAAAACTTACTCAGCAGATTGACTTCATGATCTCTAATAATTATTCCTTTTCCTTTAGCTATTTTGATGTTATCGATGAGCAGGGAATAGCTTCACATCATTTCCTTGCGCCCAAAATTGCAGATAGGAAAAATATGCTCTTTTCCAACTTTATCCCTTGCTTAACAGTTGTTTATGACGCTAAGCAGCTGGGTAAGTTTTGCCAGCCAAATATTAAAAAGAGAAATGACTATGCTTTATGGCTCAAGATATTGCATTCCGGAATTGTAAGTAAAGCACACTGCTTAGAAGCAGTAACCGCTTCTTATAGAAGCCATCAATATGGTTTATCTAGTGGAAGTAAGTTTGAATTGTTGCGTTATTACTGGATGTGTCTTAGAAATTTTGCATCTGTTACAAGAATGTGCGCAATTTTCTTAAGTTTGCCATATTTATTAATTATGTTCGTCAAAAAGAGCTCACCAGATCTTTACAATAAATTGGTTACTAGATTCTAATTACGATAATTAAGGAGTTTTCAATATGAACCATGTTGCGATTATTGGTGGTTTTGGTTTTGTTGGTACAAGGTTAAAAAAGCGTTTCATTAAATCAGGAACTGAGCACTCAATATGCGATATAAATACTGACTCTCAGGTTGTTATGGATGTTGAGGATTCAAGACAGCTAGAATTTAAAAGTGATGTTAATGTTATTGTAAATCTTGCCGCTGTTCACCGCGACGACATACGCCCATTAAGTCGTTATGATGATGTCAATGTCCAAGGCTCGGTAAATGTTTGCGAGGCAGCTCGCAAACATGAAATCAACAAAATTGTATTTACTAGCTCTGTTGCAATTTACGGCTTTGCACTAGCTGATACAGACGAATCAGGCGAGCCAAATTATTTTAATGACTATGGCCGAACAAAGTATTTAGCTGAACAGGTATACAAAGAATGGCAGGCTGAGGATCCAGAAAATCGTATCCTTGTTATTGTCAGACCAACAGTTATATTTGGTGAGGGTAATAGGGGTAATGTTTTCAATTTGTTAAAGCAAATTGATTCTGGAAGGTTTGTGATGTTTGGTAATGGGAAGAATAGAAAATCCATGGCTTATGTTGAAAATGTGGCGGCATTTTTGGAATACAGTTTGTCATTCAAGCCAGGTTTACATATTTATAACTATATCGATAAGTCAGATTTTGATATGAACACATTAGTGTCTGAGGCAAGGAAAACACTATTTGGTAAAAACAATGTTGGTCTGCGGTTACCTGCATTTTTAGGAATGGCTATCGGGTACTTTGCTGATTTTGTTGCAAAAGTAACAGGTAAGACATTGCCTGTTAGTAGTATTCGCGTAAAGAAATTTATGGGTACAACGCAATTTGCATCATCGTTGGGTGAAACAGGTTTCGTCCCCCCAGTTAGTTTGGAAGAGGGCTTGGCTAGTACTCTTCGTTACGAGTTCCTAGAAGATAATTCAGATAAGCGAACTTTCGAAACAGAATAGGTCAGTCAAAAGGCCCAATTCCTTAAATACTTCATGGCAGTTGAATCTGACTGCCATCCACCTCTAAGCATTATCTTCTCCAGCGGCTCGCCTTGCTCAAGTAGATCAAGTGCCGCACCCACCCTAAATGAATGACCGCTAAGTGGTTGTTGGTTTAATTCAGATTTAAGTCCTTCCTGCAGTGCCTTTAAGATGGTGTTAATACTTGCTGGGTTTAGGCTATTTCCAATATGTCCGTGTTTGTTAATGGATCTTAGGATATAGCCTTGGTTTCCTACTATCCCTTCCCATTTTTCTATCAAGGTAAACAACTCCTCGCTGATAGGTAGAACTTTACCTGTTCCAAATTGGTCGTTCTTGGAAAAGTTAAGCTTTATTATAGGTTTGCCATTGGGTGCATAATCTATATCTTCAAACTTAAAGGCGCAGAGTTCAGATCTTCGGCGCATGGTTTCGTATCCCAGTCTAAGCAGTACTTGGTTTCTTATTCCCATAGTGCCGTTATCGCATATATTTAGTAGCTGATTGAGTAAGCTTTTGGTTAGCGGTGTGGCCTGTTCTTGAGCTCGACCAATTTTTCGGTGCATCCGTTTTAGGGCCAGTATCACTTCTGGGTCTTTGGTGGGGTCGTGATTTTTTGAAAGTTTGAGAACCGTTCCTAGGCTATTGATTCGTCTGCGGATGGTGGCGCTTTTGTTGTTCTCGCTTAAATAATCGACATACATTGACATAGTGTAAGCGGTAGCAGGGATTGGCTCTTGGTCATTTTGTAGGCACCAGTTTTGATACTGGACAAAGTCTGATCTGTAGGCCCTGATGGCCTTTTTGGCAAAGGCGCCATCAAACCTGGCGAATATATAGTCAATCATGTTATTCTTCATGTATTAAATTCATTAAATGATTCTAAAAGAATCATAAAGTATAGTCAATGGTATCTTCTAGTCAAATTAAAGCGGCGCGTGCAATGTTGGGTTGGAGTGCAATCGAGCTTGCAAATCGTAGTGGTGTTGGAAGCGCTTCGATAAAGCGTTATGAGGTACAGGATGGGGTGCCTGTGGCGAATACCAAAAATCTTCTGGCGATTCGAAATGCGTTAGAAGTTGCCGGCATTGAATTTATCGGTGACCCTCTGGTTAATCCAGGTGTGACCCTCAGGGTCAATCACAAGTAATTGTCTAGCCTGCTCTAAGCTTAATAAGGTGTAACAATTCCCCGAGGGTCTTTGAAAACTGCCTCTCAAGAGAAGTCCTGTATCGCATAATCCTATCCATCTCTGACGAATCTGGCAGTGCGGCATGCTTTAGCTGCTGTTCCCTTTGTGGAAAGCTTTCAATCACGTAGTTTGTTATGGACCTTCGTTTTGTCTGCTTGTAGAGGGCTTTAATGAAGGCGATAAAGTGTTCTCGAGGCACCTTTAATCCCGACTGGTTAAGTTGCTCTTCTGTTAGTGGTTCAGGCTCATGATTTGTGCTGATGCCTATTGTCACTGATGTAAGCTGATTAGTTTTTGGCTTATACCGGCTGATTAATTGCTCAATATCTATCTTTTCTTTTTTGCACTCGTTGAGTACATGCGCACTGAGTAGTGGCATGTTTTCCCTGATATAACCCCATCCAGAAATGTCATCCTCATCATGCCTAATAAGCTCGTTAAATAGCTGCTCGGCAATTGCCCGGTTGGTTTTTTCGACGCCGAAGGCGTGGTCGCTTATGTCATCGATCACGGCCTGATCATCGACGCCAAATGATTTAACCACAAGGTCGGGGGATATTGCTTTTTCCCTAGCTAGCCAAAACAAATGGTCTTCAGCGCAATGAAAGCGCTCGAGCCTGACCTTTATATCTGCAAGCTTCTCAATAAGTGTGCTCTCCATTACCGTCCGGGGCTGGTAGTCATCAATCAGAGCACTATGAAAGTCTTGGTAGCTTTCTCTCTCTTCGGGATTTATCCACTTCTTTGCTGTCAGGCCATGGCTTATAGCATTGCGCGAACTGACCTGTTTGCCTTTTTTGGTCACGGGTCCGCCCTTAGTCTTCGTATCCATAGGATCTCCTATTGCTGTTTATATATACAGTATTATCCTATAGGATTTTATGTGATGCCATACCTAGATTTAAAAGTTTTGGGTTGGGAAGGGGTGGTGAGACATGTTTTTTTTGCAAAACGAACTTGGTGAGGTCGTAGGGCGGATATAGCCTGCGATAAATACTGTTATTGGTTATTGGTTATTGGTTATTGGTTATTGGTTATTGGTTATTGGTTATTGGTTATTGGTTATTGGTTATTGGTTATTGGTTATTGGTTATTGGTTATTAGTTAAGCTGTTAAATTTGCTACAGTAATCTTATGCGTGTAAAAAAGAGACTTTTTACTCCAAAAAGCATAGAATTCAATGGTGAATTAATGATGAGAATATTGAATTGAAAATCTTAGTAACAGGTGGCGCGGGTTTTATTGGCAGTGCGGTAGTTCGTGAGCTAATTGAACTTACAGATTTTGAGGTCGTGAATTTAGATAAATTGACCTATGCAGGTAATCTTGATTCGCTAGCTACAATTGCAAGTTCAAAACAATATATTCACGAGCAAGAAGACATTTGCGATGCTTTTGCCCTTACCAATGTTTTTAAAAAACATAAGCCCTCCTGTGTTATGCATCTTGCTGCGGAAAGTCATGTTGATCGCTCTATAGATGGTCCAGCTGACTTTATTGATACTAATATAACCGGCACATTCAATCTCCTTGAGGTGGCAAGGGATTATTTTGAAAGTCTTAGTGACATCAACAAAAAACGATTCCGCTTTCATCATATTTCAACCGATGAGGTTTATGGTGATTTAGCGGGCACAAATGACTTGTTTACAGAGCAAACTTCTTATTCGCCATCATCACCTTATTCTGCAAGTAAAGCAGCTTCAGATCATTTAGTTCGCGCTTGGGGGCGTACCTATGGTTTGCCTGTGATCATCACTAACTGCTCAAACAATTATGGTCCATACCATTTTCCTGAAAAGTTGATTCCTCATGTCATTTTAAATGCGATACATGGTAAGCCTTTGCCCATTTATGGTGATGGCTCACAGATACGCGATTGGCTTTATGTTGAAGATCATGCAAAGGCACTCATCAAGGTTGTGACTGAGGGCGAAATAGGTGAGACCTACAATATTGGCGGCCATAATGAAAAAACCAATCTTGAAGTGGTTGAAGCTATTTGTGAGCTACTTGAAGAATTGGTTCCTGATAAGCCCTCGGGGGTCGAAAGCTATAAAGATTTAATAGCCTTTGTGAAAGATCGCCCTGGTCATGATGTCCGTTATGCAATTGATGCGTCAAAGATTGAATGTGAGTTGGGTTGGGTGCCTGAGGAAACTTTCGAAACTGGTCTTCGAAAAACTGTTCAGTGGTATTTGGATAACCGCCAGTGGTGGGAGAGAGTGCTTTCGGGTGCCTACCGCCTAGAGCGTTTAGGGGAATAATATGAGCACAAATTACAAAGGTATTGTTTTGGCTGGAGGGTCAGGAACGCGACTTCACCCAATAACCAAAGGCGTCTCTAAGCAGTTATTGCCTGTTTATGACAAGCCAATGATCTATTACCCGATTTCTGTATTAATGCTTGCGGGTATTAAAGAAATTTTGGTTATTTCAACACCTGAAGATATGTCAGGTTATCAACGTTTATTGGGCGATGGCTCTGATTTTGGTGTTGAAATCGAGTATGCCATTCAACCAAGTCCCGATGGCCTAGCTCAAGCCTTTTTAATAGGTGAAGATTTTATTGGTGATAGTAATGTTGCACTAGTCCTTGGTGATAATATTTTTTATGGGCAAAATTTCACCACAAATTTAAAAGCAGCGACTTCAAAAGAAAATGGTGCAACTATTTTTGGATACCATGTAAAAGACCCTGAAAGATTTGGTGTAGTTGATTTTGATACTAATGGCAAAGTTACCTCAATTGAGGAAAAGCCAAACACCCCTAAATCAAATTTCGCGGTAACAGGGTTATATTTTTACGATAATGATGTGATTGAAATTGCAAAAGCTATAAAGCCTTCTGCCCGAGGCGAACTAGAGATTACTGATATTAATAATGCCTACCAAAATAGAGGGGACCTAACAGTTGAGCTCTTAAGTCGTGGTTTTGCTTGGCTTGATACGGGTACTCATGATTCATTGATTGAAGCAGGTCAATTTGTACAAACAGTTGAGCATCGTCAGGGTCTTAAGGTGGCTTGCTTGGAAGAAATTGCGTTCCATCAAGGGTGGATAACAAAAGAAAAATTGTTAAAACAAGCTGATGCTCTAAAAAAGACCAACTATGGTGAGTATTTGGCTAAGGTTGCAGGTGGCTATAAATGAATGTGATTAAAACTAAATTAAAAGACTGTGTGATTATTGAGCCTAAAGTATTTGGTGATGAGCGCGGGTTTTTCTTGGAAACATTTCAAGCAGATAGATATGCAGATCTTGCGGGTATTTCTTTGCCCTTTGTTCAAGATAACCACTCACGCTCATCAAGAGGTGTATTGCGTGGGTTGCACTTCCAAAAAACTAAACCTCAGGGAAAATTGGTTAGGGTAGTTCGAGGTGAGGTTTATGATGTTGCTGTGGATGTACGCCAAGGCTCGCCAACATATGGGCAATGGGAAGCGGTAATCCTTTCCGAAGAGAATAAAACTCAATTTTGGGTGCCACCGGGATTTGCCCATGGTTTTTTAGTGCTTTCAGAAACCGCAGATTTCGAATATAAGTGTACTGACTATTACGATCCCTCTGATGAGGGGAGTCTGTTGTGGAACGACCCTGATCTAAATATTCCTTGGCCAATTGATAACCCTAAGTTATCAGAGAAAGATGCAAATGCTCCGTTATTGGCTGATCTTAAAA
>JGI20154J14316_10002571_pt1 | contig 15204 bp, 10 predicted proteins | sample COG_04_FD_14316 | JGI IMG/M metagenome (IMG submission 14316) | reverse complement strand
GCCCTCAAAGCCCTGGGTGCACGACGGATTATGTCCTTTTCTGCCGCTGGCAGTCTGCGCCAGCAGATTAAGCCTGGGGATCTGGCGCTGGTAGAGCAGTATTTTGACCACACCAGAGGCGGTCGCACTCAGAGTTTTTTTGGCCAGGGCATCGCCGCTCATGTCTCTACCGCCAATCCGGTCTGCGCTGCACTTAACAGCGATATTCAACGGGCCGCGGCGAGCGTTGATCAGCCCATCCACATCAATAACTGCTATGCCTGTGTCGAAGGTCCGCGACTGGGCACCCGCGCCGAGAGCTTTTTCCTTCGCGACGCCGCCAAATGCGACCTTGTGGGCATGACCAATCTGCCCGAGGCCTTCTTGGCTCGAGAAGCCCAGATCGCCTACAGCTCAGTCTGCTTGATTACCGATTACGACTGTTGGATGGACGACCCCAGTCAACATGTGAGTGTCGACAAATTCTTTGAGGTCTATAGCGACACCCTTGCCCGTGCCATCAGGCTTTTAAAACCGCTTTTACACAGCCCTTTCACTGCAACCCCAAGCTATATCAGCCAGGCACTGAAAAGCGCACTGCTAACCCCTAGGGACCAGCTCAGTTCAGCACAACAGCAGTGGCTTGAGGTTTTAGAGCGTTGAACGAACCAGCTCAGCCCCTGCTATCGATTATTATTCCCCTGGGGCCAGAGGAGACTGAACAGCAGTATCTGTTAAAAGATCTGCTTAATTTACTCGCCGATAGCTCAGTGTCCAGCGAGATTATCCAGAAATCTGAGCACAGCCGCGCCAGCAGCCTCAATGGCGGCGCCAAACAAGCAGAGGGCCAGTGGCTGTGGTTTTTACACGCAGACAGTCGCATCAGCCAAGCTAACCTCTGTGCTCTTGAGAACAGCCTCAATCAGGATCCCCATGGCGTCGCCCTGCACTATTTTGATCTTGGCTTTAAACCCAGCGGCCCCCTGCTAAGGGCCAACGCCCTGGGAGCCAACCTGCGCTCGCGGTGGCTTGGCTGCCCCTATGGGGATCAGGGATTGTGTCTATCTAAGGAGCTGTTTTTTCATCTCGGAGGCTTTGCACAAGACCAGGCCTATGGTGAAGACCTGCTATTTGTCTGGCACGCCCGCAGAGCCGCAGTGCCCCTCCGGCGAATCCCTTCAACCCTGCTCACCAGTGGTCGCAAATACCAGCGCCAGGGTTGGCTCAAGGTGACACTGCTGCACCAGTGGTATTGGCTGCGGCTGTCCCTGCCTGAGCTATTTAAACTGCTATGCCAACGCTGGCGCCGCAAATGAGCACGCCTAACCATGCCACCGCGATCGCCATGTTTGCCAAAACTCCAGGCTTGTCGCCGGTTAAAACCCGCCTTGCCAAAACCCTCGGCCAAGTTGCCGCTGAGAGCGCCTACCGCCTCTCTGTAGCGGCAATAAAAGCAACCCTTGCGCAGGTTAAGGCCGATATATTTTGCGCGGTAGCCGAGCAAGAAGGTCTAGGAGACCCTCTGTGGCAGGGACTGAAAACTATTTACACCGGTCCCGGCTGCCTTGGACAGCGCCAGCATCAGGTCTATCAGAGGTTGCTACAGCGCTATCAACAGGTCATATTAATCGGCTCCGATAGCCCCCAGCTAACCGCCGACAGATTGCAGCAGGCGATTAGAGCTCTAGAACAAGAGCAATTTATTGTGGGTCCTGCGCTGGACGGGGGCTATTATCTGTTTGCCGGCAGGAGTCACCTTAGCCAAGCTTTTTGGACTCAAATCAATTACAGCCGCGCTGATACCTGTGACAACCTGCTCGCCGCCTTGCCGGTTAAGGCGACACTGCTAGCGCCTATGACCGATATGGATAGGCTCGAAGATTTGCCTCAATTGCACCGCGAGCTAACCGCTCTGGGCTCAGTAATAAGCCCCCAGCAGCGAGCACTAGTTTGCTGGATTGAGGCCCAAGGGAATTACCGCTAAAGGTTAGTCCACAGAACAGGTACCGCCGCCGAGAACACAAAAACTGACGCAGTGAGGATGGTTGAGCTGCACCCTTCCCTGAGCCTCAACCAGACTAGTTCCTAAATTAAACTGCTGGTCGTAAGCCAACAATGTGCAGGCCATCACTGAGGGTTGCCGGTCGCCACGACGCACCACCACCATACGCGACGAAGCACACATCATGGCATCTGGATCCACATTGAGAATCTGCCAGCACTCCTCAGTTATCTCAGGCAGATCCGGGGCAATAGTGATTTCTGGAAACAGTAATAGAGCTGTTTTGTCGAAGGCATCAAGCTTGAGATTGTGACGTTTAAACAGCGCCGCATAACCCTCTCGCAAAACCTGCTCATCATCTCCCCAGAGCCTGCGGCCAGCCACATGAACAGTAAATCCCTGATCCGATAGCCAGCAAAGTCCATCGAGCATCGGATGCCAAGACTTCGCGCCACGCTCCTGCTGGTGCAGCTCGGCATCGAAATGATCGATTGAGACACGTACAGTCAGCTGCTTGCCATAGCGCTTTTGCAGCGCCAATAACCCTGCCTGGCGCTTAAGCATAGGGCGGGTAGCATTGGTTAAAATCAGCAGCCGGAAACCGCGACGCAAAATCATCCCCACAATGGCGATAATATCTGGATTGAGAAACGGTTCGCCCCCGGTTAAGCCAATCTCTTCAGTGCCCAGGTCATGGCGCTGAATCTCATCGAGAAACTGTTGCACCTGACTGAGACGAATAAACTCAAGGCGATCATTACTGGGGGAAGATTCTATATAACAATGGCTACAGGCGAGATTGCACAGGGTGCCGGTGTTAAACCAGAGTGTTTTAAGCTGCTTGAGTTTGACGCTGGCTCGAGGGCAACCAGAGGCGGTGTAGAGAGGATTGGAGAACTTTTTTAGTTGAGTATCCATACTCAGATTCCGATCTATTTAATGCTTTAAGCGTAGCCTAAGCTGGCCTCAAGGGCACATAAGATCGGAGCTGTTAAGCGGCAGAGACAGGATCCGGTCTAGTCACCGAGTAAGCCCAGTAAAAGGCGACAAACTGCAATGCTAAACGCACATAGAGGGCGACCAGCGGAATATCCGGAAACAGTTGCGGGTTAAATGCCATATACAGATTGGCCGGATACACCGCGACCAATAAAGCCACCAACCCAAGACCAGCCAGGGAACGGAACCGGGGGATTAAAACCCCTATGCCGCCCATAATTTCAAACACACCGCTGATATATACCAGAGCCAAATGCGCCGGTATCCAGGGCGGCATAATGCTGACATAGAAGTCTGGGACAAACAGATGATGAAAGCCGGCGTAGGTAAAAAAGACACTTAACAGAAACAGAAAAAAGCACTTTGTACGGCTTTTTGGCAGTTGCATGGAGGCCATTGCACGGCGCAGAAGCCCCTGTGGTAGAACAGATGTCTTAGTCATAACAATGCTCGTTTATCTTAGTGTTCCGTTTATCTTAGTGCCCCGTTTAAAGTACTGATGAGGTGCCAAACTCTTCTATCAGCTCTGCAGCTATGCGCTCTTGCTCGCTACGGGCATTGACCTGCTCACACTGGCCATTGTTCCAAGACTGATAGCGGGCAATATCGGCATTGCCTATATTGATCAGCGTCTCCCAAGCCAGTAGACACTTTTCAATATGACTGGCATTGGTATCAGCAGCGATTCCCGCCAATAACGTATCCAGAGTTTCAGTCTCAAATTGCAGCCCCAAAAACTCGTCCCGATCTAGGCGCACATAGGGTTTGGTTTTGCTGTTGTAGCGCTGCCATTCGAAGTCGAGAGATTTATCCGGAATCCCGGAATGAGCAAAATCACCCCAGACATTGATAAACGTGCGCTCCATCTGATCCCGGGCTTCACCCTCTGGATAGATATAAGAGGTCACAGGGCCGTACTTAAAATCACCGGTAACAAAGGAGATATCAGTACCGTGAGCGGCGCCAAAAATAGCCGGAAAGTCGATAAAGAATGACTTCTCCTGATCGTCCCAATCAAAGCGATAGTTATACAGCCGATCGTAGCCCGCCAGCTCCATAGCACTTAAGGGTTCATCCACACCGCGAGCCTTCCAGGCCTGAGAGCGCGTTCGCACCCAGAAGTTGTACAGCGTCGGATCTTTAATCGTCACTTTCGGCGGCAGTAGTTTAGTGAAGGGATAGCTGGTTTGCATAAAGTAGCGATGCAAGGCAAACCACAGAGTGACTTCATCTTTATTAGCACCGGAAATCACCGGGACATTTTTCCCGTACTGGGGGTCAGCTAGGGCCGCGATCATACCGACCTTGGGAATTACGATGCCATCAGCAGTGGTCAATGGTGAGTAGTCAACTTTCGCCGGCTTGTCATTGTAGAGAGCAACAAGCTCTCGAGCATCGATATTTTTAAGCCGTTGGCGAAGCTGGTTAAGCGATAGCTCAGTGTCACTGGCACCTTGCTGAGCCAACAGCTTCTGAGTAATTTGCCAGCTGCCGCGAGTCACATAGGTGTCAGCGCCATCGAGATTGTAGGCGCTTTCCAGACTGCTGGTGACTGTGTATCCAGACTGAGCAATGGCACCGTGAAACAAGCCTTTAGACATGGGTGATGCTAGCAGCGCGTAGACATTATGTGCACCGGCAGATTCACCAAAGACGGTCACATTGCCAGCATCACCGCCAAAGCCCGCTATATTCTCCCGCACCCACTTCAGCGACTGGATAATATCCAAATGACCAAAATTAGACGCCTGATCTACACCACTCTGGGGACCCTGAATCGCCGGATGTGTAAACCACCCTAGGGCACCCAGGCGATAATTGATCGCCACAACCACAACGCCTTTGCTCGCTGCCAACTTGCTGTAATCGTAATAATCTTTCAGTCCAGTGGTATTGCTACCGCCGTGAATCCACAGCATCACTGGGTATTGTTTACCGACGAAATCTTTCGGCGCACGGATATCCAAAAACAGGCAGTCCTCAGAGCCAATGACACCCTCGGCGCCGTCTTCAACACCCGCATAACGACTTGCCTGTTGCACACAGGCCGTATCTTCACGCTCGACAATCAACTGCTCTGGAGCGACTAGCTCTCGCGGAGCACGCCAACGCAGATCGCCAACTGGAGCCTGGGCATAGGGAATATCAAACCAGCTGACGACCTCAGCACCAATCTTTTCGTCAGCACTGGCGTTGAGACGCCCCTGGGAAATCCCAGTGGCGGTTTGGATCCTAAATTGGGGAAGGTTTTCCGGTGTCGGCTGTTCTGGAGCAATCAGCCCGCAGGCACTCAGCATTACCACGGCAGAAATAATCGAAATCAGTTTCATAGTGAGAATCTTTTATTATTATTTTATGCACTCCGCCCCTAAGGGCTACGATGCAATTATTAGTTACTCTATCATACGTTTTTACTAACTTAGGCGATCACTCGGCGCCATCTTGTGAGAACTGCAACTCGGCAAGTCGGGCGTAGAGTGGACTAGAGGCGATCAGTTGATGATGGGCGCCCTGAGCCACTTTCTTGCCCTGATCCATAACCACGATAGTATCGGCATGGAGAATCGTCGCCAGACGATGGGCAATAATGACTGTAGTGCGCCCTTTCATCAACTTATCCAGCGCCAACTGCACCTTGTATTCACTCTCTGCATCCAAGGCACTGGTAGCCTCGTCTAAAAGTAAAATACGCGGATCTTTTAGCAGCGCACGGGCAATGGCAATGCGCTGACGTTGACCGCCGGAAAGACGCACGCCCTGCTCACCCAAATCGCTGTGATAGCCCTCGGGAAGCTGATTGATAAACTCGTGGGCATGGGCCGCCTCGGCCGCGGCAATCACCTGCGCGTCAGTGGCCTGGCTATTACCGTAGCGAATGTTGTACATCACATCACCGCTAAACAAGGTTGGCTGTTGCTGCACCACCGCGATCTGCTCGCGCAGCTGGGTCGGTGTCATCTGACGGATATTAATATCGCCAAAACACAGCTCGCCCTGCTGGGGATCATAGAACCGTTGAATCAAATCGAACAGCGTCGACTTACCCGCCCCTGAGGGCCCCACAAGGGCGACAATAGCACCCTCTTTAATGGTAAGAGAAAAATCATCCAAGGCCGGTTGCTCTGGCCGCGACGGGTAACAAAAACGCACATTACGCAGCTCAAGCTGCGCCGGCAACTGGTCAACACTGGCCAATGGCTGATCTGGCGCCAGTATCTGATTGTCAGCATGGAGCAGTTCCATCAAGCGGTCAGTGGCGCCGGCTGCCCGTTGCAGCTCACCGTAAACTTCAGACAGGGAGGCAACACCAGTGGCCATCAGAATCGCATAGAAAATAAAGGCACCGAGATCACCGCCACTCATCTTGCCATTAATCACATCACTGCCGCCGACCCAGAGCATTCCCGAGAGCGCACCAAATACCAATAAAATAACCACTGCCATCAACACCGCGCGCTGACGCACTCTGGTGCGAGCAATCAAAAAGGCCCGTTCCACTTCACTGCCAAAAGCGGTCTTTTCCTGCTCTTCATGGGTAAAGCTCTGCACGGTCTTAATATGTTGAATAATTTCCCCGGCATAACTACCGACATCGGCAATCGAGTCCTGACTGTCCCGCGACAGCTTGCGCACTTTGCGGCCAAAGATCAGGATCGGCATCAGCACTAGGGGCACAGCCACAATAATCATCAGCGACAATTTAAAATTGGTCACCAGCAGCATAATTAGGGCACCGGTAAAGCTAATCGCACTGCGCAGGGCAATGGACGCCGAAGAGCCAATAATCGACTGTAACAAGGTGGTATCAGAGGTCAGTCGCGACATAATGTCGCCACTGCGGTTGGTCTCAAAGAAAGCCGGATGCAGTGCCACTATATGGTTGAACACCGCTTTGCGCAGGTCCGCAGTGACCCGCTCACCCAGCCAAGAGATCAGGTAAAAACGCACATAGGTTCCCAGAGCCATCAACACAGAGGCAATTACAATAAACATAATGGCTTGATTCAGGTGACTGAGAGACTGCTGGGCAAAACCTTGGTCGATCACCAGACGCAGGCCCTGACCTATGGACAATGTGATGCCCGCAGTAAATATCAAGGCGGTGAGAAATACCCAAACCTGCAATTTATAGGGTTTAAAAAACTCCACCAGAGAGAGTAGCGTCGACATTTTTTTCGGCGCTTCGGCTGCAGGCGCCTGCTCAGTTTGCTGCGCTGAGATCAAATCGTCACTAAGGTTATCGCTAGATTGGCTGGTTGGCACAGGGTCACCGCATTGCAGTTAAGGGGCTAAATAATTAAGCCTAACTTTTAGGCCTGTTATCGACGTGGCAGGATTATGCACTGCTTATTAAAATAGACAAGAGAGAATCACACCCAAGCCTCTTTTCCGCCCATAGACGCCCGGGCCAAAGGCGCCTTTTCAGTAGAGCTGGTTATCCGCCAGTGGCACCTCAAGGGCATTGGAATCGCCCTTTTCCGGGCCACCAATCATCTCATCATAGGCACTGGTCTGGCGCAGCACAGTGTTCTCCGCGGCAACCTTTTTCAACTGTTTCTGCAGTTCGAGCAATTTGGTCGAGCGCAATAGCTTGCCGCGGTCATCGCAGACATAGTGCTCTACCCCCTCGATTATCGCTGACACCTGATAGAGACTTAAATCAATGGAGTGATAAATTAATTTCTCCACCACAAAATATTTATTTAACTTGGACAGCGCTATGGCCACAGCAGTTACCTTTTAGTCTATTGTTGGTCTGCAAGTTTTACGAGCGGCAGCCTCATTTGGCCTAATGGTCTGGGCTTTTCGCAAACCGCACAGTCATAGACAGGGTTGCGCTTATGCATCTTTTACTAAAAACTAACTCCTCTAAAATTCTCTCCAGGTCAGAATCATCCATGAAACTCGTTATTTCTGCTTTATCACTAAGTCTGCTACTACCCAGCTTATCCGCCGCACAACAGCTGGCATCAAACCAAGGGGCTGAGCAGCGCGAAGGCATTATCGAGACAGTGGTTGTCACCGGCCGCCGCAGTGAACAGAACCTCAACCAGCTAATCGGCGCTGCCGGTCAGGTCTCAGCTGAACAGCTACAACTTATAGGCCATGCCCATATCAATGAGTCCGCCGCCCGTATCCCCGGTGTTTGGCTGAGCCGCGGCAATGGTCAGGAACTGCTCGCCGCCGTGCGCTCACCGGTGTTTACCGGCGCTGGTAGCTGTGCCGAGATTCTTACCACCGAAGATGGCCTGCCGACTCGCCCCACTGGTATGTGTAATGTTAACCAGCTCTTTGAAGTCAACAGCGAACAGGCCTCAGGACTCGAAATCTGGCGCGGTCCCGGCACCGTGTTCTATGGTTCCAATGCCATGCACGGCGTCATCAACAGTCTCTCCCCCGTTATTCAGCGCAACTATTTATCATTGGAAAGCGGCAGCCACGACTACAACCGCGTCAAACTCGGCTGGCGTCAGCAGCGTGGCAACCACACTTGGCAAATCGCGGCCAACGGCGTCACCGACAAAGGCTTTAAAGATGACGCCGGTTTTGATCAGCAGAAGCTCTCCCTGAAGCACAGCTGGAGCGGTTCTGAACTGAACAGCGACACCCATCTGTCTCTGGTCAACCTCAATCAAGAGACCGCCGGCTATATCAAAGTTAAAGATTCCTACAAGGACTCTGCCGCCTGGAAAGCCAACCCCAACCCAGAGGCCTTTCGCGATGGCCAAGCCATGCGTCTCTCGTCGCGTATCAGTGGCGCCACCAGCGCTGGCGACCAATGGCAGATAACCCCCTATGTGCGCAAAAGTGAAATGACTTTTTTACAGCACTACCTGCCCGGTCAGCCGGAGGAGAAAAACGGTCAAACCAGCGCCGGCATTCAGTCTAGCTACCAGACTAGCCTAGCCACTGATGTCAGCTTATGGCTCGGCACAGATGTGGAATGGGCCAGTATGTGGGTGGAAGAATTTCAAGCCAATGCTCTCGGCGTCGCCAATAATGTGCGCTTTCAGGGCCAGCACTATGACTTTGATGTGGATAGCCAGCAGATCGCCCTCTTCGCCAATCTTGAATGGCAACTCAGCGATCAGCTGACCACTGAAATGGGACTGCGTTACGAGTACCTCAACTACGACTACCAGAACAATATGCTTTCAGGCACCACCAGAGACGATGGCAGCGCCTGTAACTCTGCAGATGGCAGCTGTCGTTACTACCGTCCTGACAACCGCTCCGACAGCACCAATAACCTCAACTTCCATCTGGGTGCAGACTACAGCTTTAGCAACACCCTCTCTGCCTATGCACGCCTGGCAAGCGCCTATCGTGCGCCGCAGATCAATGAAATCTATCGCCTGCAGCGTGAGCAAGTGGTGTCCGATATTCAACCCGAGGAGCTAGACAGCATTGAAGTGGGACTGCGTTACCGTCGGGACAGTCTCGCCGCCGAGTTCAATATCTACAGCATGGACAAAGAGCAGGTCATTATTAAAGACTCCAGCGGCTTTGTGGTCAGCAACGGTGAAACCAGCCACCGAGGCATTGAACTGCAGCTCAGCTATGCCATCAACCCAGCCTGGCAGATCGCTGCGGCCGGCAACTGGGCCAAGCACCTCTATGAGCAGAGCAGTCTGATCAATGGCGCCAGCATTAACGGCAACGACATAGACACAGCACCCCGCACTCAGGGCAGCGCCCAGCTGCTCTTTACGCCCAGCGAAACACTCAGTGCTGAATTGGAATGGGTCTATCTCGGCGACTACTATCTGGATCCAGCCAACGCCCATCAATACGCTGGCCACGATGTGCTCAACCTCAGTGTTCAGCAGCGCTACCAACAATGGGACCTGCGTCTGCGAGTCACCAACCTCACTGATGAGCGTATCGCAGATCGCGCAGATTTTGGTTTTGGCAGCTATAGATACTTTGTCGGTGAGGGTCGTGGCGTATTGGCTGAGGTGAAGCGCTACTTTTAAGGTTTAGCCCTTAAGCCTCTAAAAAGTACCACGCAAAAAAAACCAGGCCACTCTAATCAGAGGGCCTGGTTTTTTTTCGCACTAATCGAACTACCAACTAATTGCTCGGCTCATACCAAATCGGCGAACTGTAAGCCCGATCCTGAGTGGTTTTCTTCACATAGGGTGCCATCTCAACATCAAACTTAGCCGCGTCATAGGCCGTCCATCGCGGGGATGGCACCTCAAGGGCGCGGACATAATAGAACGCCTTTTGCTCAGCGCTAAACTCCGGATCCTGCCACAGGGCAGTCAGTTCCGCAGCGCCGTATTTGTGGCTATAAGTCGCTTTGGCTTCGTCTACAGTGGAGGGAATATCCGCAATATCACCGCTGGCATCCATTGAACGCAGCTCTGGGTTGCTCCAGGCCACATTAAAGACTTTCTCATGGACTGCGCCATCACTATCCTCCCAGCCTTTAATCACCTGTAAACGATCTAGATTGGCGCCATTGGGATCTTTGGCGGTCTGCAGCATAAACACCGGAGCGCCAGTGCTGCTCTGCAATAGCGTCGCGCCCATGGGCACGCCTTTGCTATAGCCGATATCCGACATATTGGAGGCTTGCAGATCGTCTTCAGTAAAGTCCCAGCCGCCAAAGAATCTAACCGTCATGCGACTGCCGGTGGTGGCATAGACCTCTTTGCGCTGAATCGCATCCCAGATCCCTTCACGGGTGTTCTCGGTGGCCCAGACTGCGGCATAACCTGAGGCGGCCATCATAAAGCCCGGCACGGTGAATTTTCCTCGCCCACCCACAGCATCCTTCCAGCGATCTGCCTGAGGTTCCATGCCGGCGCTGTGCTTGCCATAAAAGTTATCCTCGGCGGCGGTGGCCAGCGAGGTGTGTGAATCAGTGGAACCGATCATACCGAATTTGTAGGGGTTGGTGCCCTGAGAAGACTCCAGTGCCAAACCATTTTTCAGTGCTTCACGAGCGTACTCAAAGGGAATCATCTGATCGGTTTTGGGTACACCGGCAAAATCACCCAGATCCCAGCTTTCATAGTCGGCGAAGCGATCATCTGGCGATAATAGCGGATGAGCTTCGCCGTCACCTTTAATCTGAGTGACTTCATAGACAGGCTCCCAGCGTGCTCGGCGAGCGGCATAGTCAGAATCCATCTGGTCGCCAAACTCGAGCTCGGCGGTGGGAAACATCAGGCCATTGGAGATATTGCCGTTGTGGGCTATGGCTAGAACCTTGCCGCCACTAGTCTCTTCGTACTGCTGCAAAAAGTCCCACAGCACTCTTGGGTCCGAGTTCTCTTTTGGCGACAGAGGCAAGAGGCTCTGAGCGGTCTCGGCATCGTCTCTATAGATCACTACGCGGTGCAGATTCTGGCCACCCTTCTGGGCGGTAAATTCAAAGCCAATCAGCGGGGTAAAGGTGCCCGGCTCATAGTGAGCATCTGCAGTGGCGGTCAGGTAATTCCACGCATTGCCGCGGATAGTTTTGTCTTCCAGCTCCCGAGGAGTATCTGATCTGGTCTGTGTAGCGTCCAACTGGCGGGCATCATCCACCTCACCGGCAAACAGAATCTCAGACCAGGCCTGTAATGTGGGATTGGCGAGTAATTTTTCATTGCCGGCCTTCAGGGCAATCATCGCGCCTACAGCATCGGTGTGATCTGCCAGCACTAAAAAATCCAAAGGCTCGCGCAGCTGCGCCGGCTGGCCTTTGGTAGCCATGACTTTTTCACCCTTGGCAAAACGGTAGGCATCATCTGGGCCCAGAGTGTTACCAAAGATAAAGGCGTCCATAGAGAAGTTGGAGTGCAGATGGGTATCGCCCCAGAACACTTGCTTTTGAAGAGGCTGATCTGCCACAGGCGAATAATGCGGGTCCTGGTTGCGTATTTGCATCGCGGCTACATAGCCGGTTTTTTCCGCTTTGGCCTGCAGTGTTGGGTTAGTATCCCTCGCTTCAGTAATGCCGCTGACGCCTGACTGTTGATTAAACAACCAGCCGCCATAAAACGCGATGGCAACCAACGCAAGCATAAGAGTGTTTTTAAATTTCACCTGGACTTTCCCCTGTTGTTTTTATTATCGAGAGCGATATTACCACTAAAAAACAATTTCGTTAGCGTCCAAAGCAGACAGTATATTCATGCTAATATCGCGTTTTGACAGCACCACTAATAATGACTAATACGGCTCAAAATCCCTATGCTAAGACTCAGCGAAATCAAACTGCCTCTCGACCACAGCGACGATGATCTGCAGCGGGAGATTTTGCGCACCCTGAGCATAGATGCCGCCGATCTAGTCAGCTTTAGTATCTTTAAACGCAGCCATGATGCCCGCAAACGCGGCCGTATTATGCTGATCTATCAGCTCGATGTAGTGCTCGCCAACCAGACCGAAAGTCGTGTCCTGGAAAGTACTCCAGCGCTGCCGAGAGTGGGCCCCAGCCCCGACACCAGCTATAAGTTTGTCGCCCAGCCATTGACCGATTTCCCACAGGCCAATCAGCAGCGCCCGATTGTGGTGGGCTTTGGCCCCTGTGGCATTCTCGCGGCGTTGGTACTGGCTCAGATGGGCCTCAAACCCATAGTCCTTGAGCGCGGCCAAGAGGTCCGTCAGCGCACCAAAGAAACCTGGGGTTTCTGGCGCAAACGGGAACTTAACACCGAGTCCAATGTGCAGTTTGGCGAAGGCGGCGCCGGCACCTTTTCCGATGGCAAACTCTGGAGTCAGGTGAAAGATCGCCGTCATCTGGGGCGCAAGGTATTACATGAATTTGTTATTGCCGGCGCGCCTGAAGAAATTCTGACCGACAGCAGACCCCATATTGGCACCTTTAAGCTGGTCAGTATGGTGGAGAATATGCGCGCAGAGATTATTCGCCTGGGTGGCGAAATACGCTTTGAGCAAAAGGTCGAAGGCCTGCTGCGTGACGCAGATAATGAACAGGGCCAGGGGCAAATTACCGGCCTGACTCTCGCCACAGGTGAAGTGCTTCACAGCCGTCATGTGATCATAGCTATCGGCCACAGTGCCCGNGATAGCTTCCAAATGCTGCTCGATCACGGCGTCTATATTGAAGCCAAGCCCTTCTCTATTGGCTTTCGTATCGAACACCCGCAGTCAACTATTGATAAAGCGCGCTTTGGCGATCAGGCGGGACACCCTATATTGGGCGCCGCAGAATACAAACTAGTCCACCACTGTAAAAATGGCCGTACGGTTTACAGCTTTTGTATGTGCCCCGGCGGCACTGTGGTGGCAGCTACCTCTGAAGCGGGCCGCGTAGTGACCAATGGCATGTCCCAGTACTCGCGCAACGAGCGCAATGCCAACGCCGCTATTGTGGTGGGTATTTCTCCTGAAGAGGATTTTCCCGACCACCCTCTTGCTGGTATTGATTTACAGCGCGAATTAGAGACACTGGCATACCAGTTGGGTGGCGAAAATTACAATGCCCCAGCACAGCTAGTGGGAGACTTTTTAAACCATCGACCCTCAACCGAACTGGGCTCGGTGGAGCCATCCTATAAACCGGGTATCACCCTTGGGGATCTCTCCAAAGCAATGCCCGCCTTTGCGGTGGCGGCCATTCGCGAGGCCATTCCCCAGTTTGATAAACAGGTCAAAGGCTATGCCATGGCGGATGCCATTATGACCGGTGTGGAGACACGCACCTCGGCCCCGGTAAGTATTAAACGGGATGCCCTGTACCAGAGTGTCAACACCCGAGGACTCTATCCCGCAGGGGAAGGCGCCGGCTATGCCGGAGGTATTTTGTCCGCGGGAATCGATGGCATTAAAGTGGCAGAGGCACTGGCCTTGGATCTCTTAAAGCAGTTTGAGGAAAGCAGTTCATTAAAAGCAGCTCAATAAGAGCGACTATAAAAACAACCCGGTTTAGCCGCGGTTAAAAAAATAAAAAATGTCTCGGCAACTAAGTTGCCAGGGGAAGTACCATGAACAATGACAAACTATCAACTCAGGCTGCAGAGATCGTTAGCTCCGACAGAGAGCATATCTGGCATCACTTGACCCCTCACAACGGGTTTAAAAATAGCGACCCGCTGATTATTCAAAGGGGCCTCGGTATGCGCGTGACCGATATCAAAGGTACTGAATATCTGGATGCCACCTCTGGTGGCGTCTGGTCAGTCAATGTGGGTTATGGGCGAGAATCCATTGCCAATGCAGTGCGCGACCAACTTCTTGAAATGTGCTATTTCGCCAACAGCGCCGGCAGTATTCCCGGCGCTCAGTTTGCCCAGCGACTACTGCAAAAAATGCCCGAAATGCAGGACCCTGAAACTAACGGAAAAGGTAAGGTCTACTATTCCAACTCCGGTTCCGAAGCCAATGAAAAAGTCTACAAAATGGTGCGCCAACTAGCCCATATAAATGGCGACGGGCGCCGTCATAAAATCATCTTTCGCGACCGCGACTACCACGGTTCAACCATTGGCGCCCTCAGCTCCACTGGTCACCAGCAGCGCAAAGAACAGTACGGCCCTTTTGCCCCGGGTTTTTCTGAGTTCGCCCACTGCTGCTGTTATCGTTGCCCCTTTGGCAAAACCTATGGCAGCTGCGATATCGAATGCGCCAAAGATCTGGAAACCGCGATTTTGCGTGAAGGCCCAGATCAGGTGGGTGCAGTAGTGCTCGAACCGATTACCGCCGGAGGCGGCATTATTCCGCCAGTGCCGGAGTACTTCCCGATTATTCAGGCGATCTGCAAAAAATACTCGGTGCTGCTGCATATTGATGAAGTGGTTTGTGGCCTGGGCCGCACCGGCAAATGGTTTGGTTATCAACACTACGACGTCAAGCCCGACTTCGTGACCATGGCCAAAGGCCTCGCCAGCGGCTATGCCGCGATCTCCTGCACCGTGGCCACCGACAACGTATTCAATCAGTTTGCCGCCGACGATGCCGGCACCTTAGATTACTTTAGGGATATCAGCACCTTTGGCGGTTGCACTGGCGGCCCCGCCGCCGGCCTCGCCAATATGGATATTATCGAAGAGGAAAATTTGCTGGATAATGTGACGCTGATGGGCGAGCACCTCAAGGATCGTCTCTACGGATTGCAGGAAAAATACCCTGTAATTGGCGACGTCCGCGGCAAAGGTTTTTTTGCCGGTGTCGAATTAGTCTCTGACCGCATTACCAAACAGCCGATGCATGAAAGCTATTTGATGAAAATTGTCGCTCACTGTATGGCTCAGGGTGTCTTGGTT
>JGI20154J14316_10002569_pt1 | contig 15214 bp, 9 predicted proteins | sample COG_04_FD_14316 | JGI IMG/M metagenome (IMG submission 14316) | reverse complement strand
ATTATGTTCACCGACTATTACGCTGAACAAAGCTGCACCGCTGGGCGCTCTGCGTTTATTACCGGCCAGCACCCGGTGCGCACGGGTTTGACCAAAGTAGGTACGCCCGGTGTGGCGACTGGGATCCAGGCTGAGGATCCTACGCTGGCTGAAATGCTCAAACCCCTGGGCTATGTCACGGGTCAGTTTGGTAAAAACCACCTAGGTGATTTAGATGAACACCTGCCTACCAACCATGGCTTCGATGAATTTTTGGGTAATCTCTACCACCTCAATGCTGAAGAGCTACCCGAGCGTCCGGATTATCCGAAAGAGGCCTGGTTCCAGTCTATGGCCAATCCCCGTGGCGTTATTCACAGCTATGCGAAAGCGAATGTGGAGGGCGCTGCCGCCAATGGCAGCCAGCAGGTGGGAGCATTGTCAGGTCCATTTATCAACAAAAACGCAGGGACCATAGTCGACTCGGGCCCACTGACCCGCAAGCGTATGGAAACAGTGGATGAAGAATTTGCCGCCGCCGCCAAAAAGTTTATAAAAAGTGCGCACAAGGCTGACAAACCATTTTTTGTCTGGCTGAATACTACCGGTATGCACTTTTGGACTCACCCTGCGAAAAAACATTTGGGCAAATCGGGTCAGGGTTTTTATAACGATGTTATGGTGGCGCACGACGAACTGGTTGGTGAAATGCTTCAGCAGCTCAAGGACTTGAATATCGATGATAATACCATCGTGATGTATAGCACCGACAACGGTCCGCACTACAATACCTGGCCAGACGCGGCTATCTCGCCATTTCGCAGCGAGAAAAACTCTAACTGGGAGGGTGGGTTCAGAGTGCCCGCGATGGTGCGCTGGCCGAGAAGAATACCCGCGGGTCGAGTTTCCAATAGTGTTATGTCCCACCTCGACTGGGTGCCGACCCTGATGGCTGCCGTTGGCGAAGACAAGGTGGTAAGCCAGTTGAAAGAGGGTCGCAGCTTTGGTGATAAAAAGTTTAAGGTTCATCTCGACGGCCACAACTTTCTGCCCTATCTGAAAGGCGACGAGCCTGCAGGGCCTCGCAAAGAGTTCTTTTATTTTAGTGATGATGGCCAATTACTCGGTTTACGTACCGGCGACTGGAAAGTGGTCTACGCCGAGCAGCGTGCCAAGCAGTTTGATGTGTGGCGAGAACCTTTTGTATCCCTACGCATACCCAAACTGTTTAATTTACGACGCGATCCCTACGAGCGTGCCGACACCGACTCTAATGGCTACAATACGTGGTGGGAAAATAACAGCGCGTGGATTTTTTATGGTTCCGCAAAGGCGCTCCAGTTTGGTCAGTCCTTTAAGCAGTTTCCCTCGCGACANAAGCCTAACAGTTTTGCAATTGATGAGGCCATGAAGCAGCTTACGCAATACCAGCCATTTAGACCCGATTAAAAGTTGTTGATTTAATCGGGCTGCTGTATGGAGTGGCGCATACTTATCACGGGTTATGTCACAGCTACTTTGGCAATGCAGCAAACTGGCGGTTAGTGTTTAGGGAGAATACGAAGACGAAAATTCTGTGATCTAGCTAGGCAATTATAAATAGATAGAGGGGGTTTTCTAGACTATACAAAGTCAAAAAATTACGTCGGTAAGTTTATTAAACCCAGTAAGTTTCAGGTCGCAGTATCACAGGTAATTAAGCTCTTTGAGTCGCCTAGCGTGGTTCTATTGGGCTTGGGGCTTGGGGCTTGGGGCTTGCGGTTCTTGGTGCTTGAAACGCAAGAAAGCGTAATCAGCACTGCGGTTTATAGCCCTCCAGGCGAGGGCTTTTTGTTATCTGGGGTTTAGTGGTTGATTGCCTGTCCTTAGATCTGTTTTCTAAGATCTGTTTTCTAAGATCTGTTTTCTTAGGTCTCGTGATCAATTGGTGGCATGCTTTCTCACCGCATGTCGGCGCCAGTATTTCCAAAGGCCAATCATTGAAGCACCTATCCAGAAAACTTCAATCACCAAACTGGCAAGATTAAAATTGAAGCACAGACTGATAAAGAGCAAGATGGCGCCCATCAAATTCATGACATTGTAGCTAAGGCTTTTAGGGTCGATTCGCTCGAGCTGCAACAGATAATAGGCTAGTATGACCATGAGTGTGCCCAGCATGCCGATAGCGTCAATGATGTTGTATTGCATAGCCAATAATCCAATGTTAGCGGATAAAACGTTAGCCTATCACACCGCAATGATTCCAGTCGGGACGGCTGGCATCTTCTGAGGTGATCCAATAGCATTTAAAAGTCTAGTTAATGAGAAAATCTTGCACGAAAAAATAGAACACTATGATGTCGTTATTCTTGGCGCTGGCGCGGCTGGGTTATTCTGTGCGGCCATCGCAGGGGCGCGTGGCCGTCGTGTTTTGGTGTTGGAAAAAGCCAACAAAGTGGGAAAAAAAATTCTCATGTCCGGAGGTGGCCGCTGCAACTTCACTAACTGTGTTGTTGAGCCGGAGAACTTTGTTTCGGGCAATCCACATTTTTGTAAATCGGCGTTGAGTCGCTACACGCAATGGGACTTTATAGCTCTTGTTGAGCGTTACAGTATCGATTATGAAGAGCGGACACACGGGCAGCTCTTTTGTAAAAATTCTGCTAAGGATATTCTGGCGATGCTATTGCAAGAATGCGATAACGCCGGTGTGACGATCGCTACCCATTGTGAACTCGGCTCGATTGACGCTATGGCTGATTCGCCCCGTCGTTTTTGTGTGGGTTTCGAGCAGCGCCAAAACAACGAGAAGGCGAATCGTTCTGTTGCTTGTGAATCGCTGGTCGTTGCTACCGGAGCCCTTTCGATACCGACCCTGGGAGGCAGTGGTGTTGGTTATGACATCGCTGAGCAGTTTGCACTGGCATTGACACAGCGCAGTGCCGGACTGGTGCCATTGATGTTCAGCGACGCGACAAAGTCAGTGTGTGAACGCTTGGCTGGTGTGGCCTTAGCAGTGGAGGTTTGCTGTAATGGTCAGTCGTTCACTGAGAGTCTTTTATTCACTCACCGGGGTATTAGTGGCCCTGTGGTCTTGCAAATCTCCAATTACTGGTGTCCTGGCGATTCCGTTGCGATTAACCTGCTACCGCATTTGGATGTTAGTGGCTGGCTATTGCAGTCCAAGCGCGATCAGAGTCATAGCCTGCTGCGCACGTTGCTGGCGCAAAGAATACCCAAGGCATTGGTGGCTGAGCTACAGACGCTCTGGTGGTTAAATGATGCAGACCGAAAGCTGGCGGACTTCAGTGACAAAAGACTGATCGAGCTTGGCGGGCTTTTGTGTAACTGGATATTGAAACCCTCAGGCACCGAAGGTTACCGTACGGCAGAGGTTACTCTGGGGGGGGTAGATACGGTAGGAATGAGCTCTCGGACGATGGAGACCAAGAATCATGCTGGCCTATTTTTTATCGGAGAGGTCTTAGATGTAAGTGGCCATTTAGGTGGCTACAACTTTCAATGGGCCTGGTCTTCTGGTTTTTGTGCCGGGCAGTATGTTTAGCGGTTTGTTATTTTTTTGAGATAATACGATGCCAGCTTAATTCGAGGGTGCCTAGATCGGCCCAAGCGCTTAGCGACACTTTATGCACTTAGGGAACATTTGCACTTAGCGACGTTTTTTTAGTCACCAATATTTGAGAGCATCACGGTGTTTTAGCCACTGATGTTCAGCCACAACTTGATGAAGCCAATCTGCCGCTATGCTCAGACTCAATGAAATTAAACTCCCACTCGAGCATGACGCTGATGATCTGACGGCGGCTATTGCCGAGCGACTAGGTATCAGTGAGGATGATATCTGTAGTTTTAATGTTTTCAAACGCAGTTATGACGCGCGTAAAAAAACCAATATCTTGTTAATTTACCAGCTGGATGTCGAGCTGCGCTCTGCACAAGAACAAAAGCTGTTAGAGCATTTCCAAAGTGACTCCCGTGTTGGTCCCAGCCCAGATACACATTATCGGTTTGTCGCTCAGGCTAGCCCGCATTTTCCGCAAGCCGAACAGCAGCGGCCTATCATTGTAGGCTTTGGGCCGTGTGGAATTTTGACCGCTTTGTTGCTGGCCCAGATGGGCCTCAAGCCTATAGTGCTAGAGCGGGGGCGCGAGGTGCGTCAGCGTACGAAAGATACCTGGGCAATGTGGCGTAAACGCCAGCTCAATACCGAATCTAATGTTCAGTTTGGTGAGGGCGGCGCCGGCACATTTTCCGACGGTAAGCTTTACAGTCAGGTTAAAGACCGCCGTCATTTAGGCCGCAAGGTGCTGTCCGAATTTGTGAAGGCTGGCGCGCCTCATGAAATTTTGTTTGTGAGCAAGCCACATATCGGCACTTTTAAGTTGGTTACGATGGTGGAGAAGATGCGTGCGGAAATCATTCGCCTGGGGGGTGAGATACGTTTTGGAGTGAAAGTTGAATCACTGTTGCGCGAACAAGACAGTGATGGCGCTAGCCAAGTAACCGGACTGACTACTTGCAGCGGTGAAACGTTATTGAGTCGACATATCGTACTCGCAATAGGGCATAGCGCTCGCGACACTTTTCAAATGTTGTTGGACCAAGGGGTGTACATAGAACCTAAGCCGTTTTCTATAGGCTTTCGTATTGAACATCCGCAGTCGATTATTGATCAGGCACGTTTTGGTGAATACGCCGGCAATGCGATATTGGGTGCGGCAGATTATAAGCTGGTGCATCATTGCGATAATGGCCGCACCGTCTACAGCTTTTGTATGTGTCCGGGCGGCACCGTTGTTGCAGCCACCTCGGAAGAGGGTCGTGTGGTGACTAATGGAATGTCACAGTATTCGCGCAACGAACGCAATGCCAACTCAGCGATTGTGGTCGGTATCAATCCGGCTGAAGATTACCCGGACAATATTTTTGCGGGTATTGACTTGCAACGCGAACTTGAATCGCTCGCTTATAAAATGGGCGGAGAAAATTATAATGCGCCTGCACAGCTGGTCGGTGATTTTCTTCAGGGTCGTCCATCGCAAGCGTTGCGCAGCGTGGTGCCATCCTACCAACCGGGAGTCACATTGACGGACCTATCGCAGGCATTACCAGACTTTGCGATTGACGCCATTCGTGAGGCAATTCCGGCGTTCGACAGGCAAATAAAAGGCTTTGCGATGTCAGACGCGGTACTGACCGGCATCGAAACCCGAAGCTCATCGCCTATTTGTATTAAGCGTGGCGAGGACTGCCAGAGTAAGAATACGCGCGGTCTATACCCGGCCGGGGAGGGCGCCGGTTATGCGGGCGGCATCTTGTCAGCGGCTATAGATGGCATCAAGGTTGCTGAGGCCATGGCGCTGGATATGCTGAAATAGATGTCTGGAAAAATTAGCTTATAAAAGCTGGCCTAGCTCATTTATTGATACAGGTGCGCAGCGCCTTTTTATAGCCACCTGCGGATAGATGCAGCGCTGGTTGGACCAAGCTATAACCTCTTTAATGCGGAGGCGAAGTTTGGCTTGCAAACCAAAATATTACATCAGGGCCTGTGCTACTCAAGCAATTTCAAACGGCAGTAAGAGTCCAGTGATGTAATTATCATCTATACTCTTTACCCATCCAGTCATAATAAATAACTGCTGCTATGTCGCTTCACTTCAAGCCCTTATTTCGTTTAATCGTGCCGCTCTTGCTGCTGTTAGCAGCTATCATTTCGCTCAATTATCTCAGTGAAATACCTAGCGACTACGTCAAGCTCTTAAAATTATTACCCTATGGATTATTCGTTATTGTCATCGGGCTGAGCCACTACTTCAATCGATCACGATTTTTTTCCGCAGCTTTATTAATGGCAGTGGCGTTTTGGCTAATTCAAAACCGCTTGCAAACAAACTTAGAAGAAGCATTACCGTTTTACCTTTTTACAACAGTGAGTATCTTGTTACCTTTTGGTCTAGCGCTGTTAGCCGTTATCCCAGAAAAAGGCCTATGGAATCGTCATGGCATTGTGCCCATATTGGTCGGGCCACTGTTACTGACAGCTGCTTGTATCTTCGTCAGCACCGGCGGTAACTCGCAGCTTCATGCCATTTTTCAGTTAATGCCACTAAGACCCTATCCCGGGCTTATCACCTCACTTTATGCCAGTGCGTGGATGGGAATAACAATATTGGTATCGCTATGCTATTTACTCATTCATTCGCAATGCAGAAGCAGAATCGTCCTTCACTATTTGTATTGTTTTAAGTTTTATTACGCTGGCAAAATTCGACCAATTATTGATATCGACCATCATGTTTTCTGCAGCTGGATTAACTATGATCCTGAGTTTGCTTAAGTCCTCATTTGAAATGGCCTATCGAGATGAACTGACCGGATTATTGGGCAGAAGAGCTTTGAATGAAAAATTACGCGGTTTGGGCAGCCGCTATGTGGTTGCGATGATTGACATAGACCATTTCAAAAAATTCAATGACACCCATGGACATGATGTTGGTGACGATGTCCTAAAAATTGTGGCTAACCATATTGCTGAAACTACCGGAGGAGGCACTCCATACCGCTATGGTGGCGAAGAGTTCTGCGTGATATTTCCAGGAAAATCGCTCAAGCCCTGTGCGCCTCACTTAGAAGCGGTCAGAGAAGCGATTGGCGATCATCGTATTACCTTGAGAGACAGGAAAACGAGACCCAAAAATGCGCAGGCCGGTGCGAAAAACCGTAACCAGAAACCCGATAAAAAACGGCGAAAAAAAACGGTCAGCGTCACCATTAGCATTGGAATCGCAGAGCGCACGGATCTGATTGACAAGCCAGACCAAGTTATGAAAGCTGCCGACAAGGCCCTGTATAGAGCCAAACAAAACGGAAGAAATTGTTTAGTACAGTGAAGCAATTCGCTGATTAGCTATATAAACCGGTAATGCCTGCGCTTCAGTGCAGCGGTTGAACGCCTGATCTTAGACATTGATGAAAGCCATCGTCTCAAGCTAGCGCGCCAAGTAGCTCCAGAGCCTCATCACACCAATCAATATGCATCTGCTGCTGCCGAATGCCCGCCGACAGTGCTAAGTAGATGCCTTTTCGATTAATGGGTAACGTTTCGGGCTCGGCGTAGTGCCGCTCTTTTATTTTCAAATACAGCGCTAACTGGCGTTGGCATTGCAATTGCCGATCAGCAATTTCGCCGATTAACGGTTCGGGGTCGCAATGACCAATGTTGTAGAGTTTTACATACAGGTCTTCCTTCGCCGAGCGCGCCTTCGTCTGTGCAACAACCCAGTCGTCCAGTGCTGATTTCCCGTCGCCGGTTAATGCATAAAGTATTTTGTTCGGCTTGCCGGCTTGCTCTACGGTGTCTGAACTCAACCAACCCCGCTCCAGCATTTTTTTTAACTCTTGGTAAATTTGCTGATGCGACGCTTGCCAAAAGAATCCGAGGGACATATCGAACTTTTTGGCGAGATCATATCCCGACAAATTCTCCTCCAGTAGAGCCGTCATAATGGCGTGAGAAAGGGCCATAAAGTAAGAATCCCTGTTAACTGTTGATCACCTTATGCAACATTTTGCACATTTTATTTGACTATGCAACTTTATGCATATTATATTGTGCGCGCAATTAGCCGATCCAATTTGAACGTTTAACCAAACGAGGTTTTTTTATGGCCCTGCCTGATATTCTCAAGGGAAAGTTATCTATCCCCGTTGTTGCTGCTCCCTTATTTATTATTTCAACCCCCGACCTAGTCATCGCTCAGTGTAAAGCCGGCATTGTGGGTTCGTTTCCCTCTTTGAACGCCCGTCCCATTGAAATGCTGGACGAGTGGTTGGATAGAATTACCACTGAACTTGCTGAGTATGATGCTCAAAACCCTGATAACCCCTCGGCACCGTTTGCCGTTAACCAAATTGTGCACAAGTCTAACAATCGCTTAGATCAAGACGTCGCGCTGTGCAAGAAGTACAAAGTCCCGATTGTGATCACGTCACTGGGTGCTCGGGCCGAGCTGAACGAAGAAATTCACTCCTACGGAGGTATCGTTTTACACGATATTATTAATGACTTTTTCGCCAGAAAGGCGATAGCTAAGGGAGCCGACGGATTAATTGCCGTTGCATCTGGCGCAGGCGGCCACGCGGGGTCAACGTCTCCTTTTGCCCTGATATCGGAAATACGTGAGTGGTTCGATGGGCCACTACTGTTATCGGGTTCCATAGCCACAGGTGATGCCGTATTAGCCGCTCAGGCAATGGGGGCAGATCTTGGCTACATTGGTTCGGCTTTTATCGCCACGCAGGAAGCTAATGCTGAGCAAGGTTACAAGCAAGCGTTGGTGGACTATGCATCCTCTGACATTGTCTACACTAACTTGTTTACGGGTGTGCACGGCAATTACTTGAAGCCCTCTATCATCGCCGCGGGCATGGACCCCGATAACTTGCCCGTTAGTGACCCGTCAAAAATGGATTTTGGCTCCGGCGGCAACACCGATAAAAAAGCTTGGAAAGATATTTGGGGTTGTGGTCAGGGTATTGGCGCGATTAAAAATGTGTTGTCTGCTGGTGAATTAGTTGACCGTTTAAGATCCGAATACGACACGGCGAAAGCGCGCATCAGCATAGCCAGCTAACGCACACCGATTGAGTCTGATTGCTATCACATGCAGCAGCTATTTCAAATGATAACTGCAAGGGCTTTCGTCGTTTGAGAGCCATGCAAAAGCAGAGGTGGCGGGTTTTGGCGACCTAAAGCGCTCTAGTATCTACGGGGCGCTTTTTTTATGATACTTTTACCAACTCGCAATCAGTTCCTGGTGCTTCCAAACTGATTTTGCCAAGTTTTCCTGCGCGCAGATCATGTACAACCAATTCGCCGGCACGTTGGTAATCGGGTCCACCGCGCTGCATACACCCTCGGCGCTTAGCAATCTCTTCGAGTGTTTCAAGGGGTGACGTGGCCACTGCTTTTAGTTGGTATGCCTTGCAAATATTGGCGGGGTAGCGTTCCATTAAGTATTCAATGGCAAACAGGGCTACGTCATCGTATTCAAAGGCGGTGTCGCGAATGGCTCCGCTTGTTGCAAGGCGATAGTTGACGGTTTCATTTTTTGACCCCGGCCATGTCATTCCGGGTGAATCAATTAATGCTAATTGGTCGCTAAGCTTAATTTCCTGCTGCGCTTTAGTGATGGCCGGCTCATTGCCCACGGGTGCTCTTTTGCGTCCTGCAAGTGTGTTTATCAGCGTTGATTTTCCTACATTAGGAATGCCAAGTATAAGAGCTTTTAGCGGGCGTTTGTGGGTGTCACGCTCGGGAAAAAATTTAAATATTCTATTGGGTATCGTGCGCGCTATGCGCGGGCTTTCAGTGGTGATCGCCAGTGCATCGGTCTGGTTTTGTTCGCGCAGCACAGTCAGCCATTGTTCGGTTATTTTGGGGTCGGCTAAATCGGACTTACTTAAAACTTTCAGGCAAGGCTTTTGACCACGCAGGGTTTCGATCATCGGGTTTGCGCTGGAGAATGGCAGGCGTGCATCAAGCACCTCAATCACCATATCCACGTTCGGCATAATTTCTTTGACTTTTTTGCGGGCCTTGTTCATATGGCCCGGGTACCAATTAATGAGCATGCTATTCAACTTGTTGCGTTTGGGGGGGCATTATCTGCTCATATTTCAGTGAGGTCATCCCCAATTTATACAAATGACGGTATAGAGGCATGGTGCGTGTTACGAGCGCTCCTAGAGATCGAGTATTAGTTGCTAAAAGATTACGAAGGGAAGGGGGGTTAATGCTGCGTATAGTCCGCGTGTGAGCGAAAAATTTATTGTGAGACTTTCTATAGTTCAGTGTTCTTTGACCTTATCGCTTTGTCGGTGATAATACGTTCTCAGGAATCTACAACCCTTTTTTTCTATTGTGAGAGACTATGTCAATTCAAGCATTACGCGATCAAGTGCAAGGCGCGCCCGACACCATACATTTTAATCAGGTTATAGCGTTGATTAATGCGCTTTACGCTTACACCCCAGCCCGATTTACTAATGGCGCCGTTATTAATGAGGCGGGCACTAATGAAGGCTCGTGCAAGATTTTTGCTTTTGCGCAACTCAACGGCTTCAGCGAAATGGAAACTTTAGCGCTATTTGGAGAATTCTACCGTGACGATGTGTTAGGTCACCCAGCAGGCGAGGACCACGCCAATATTCGTAATTTTATTTTAGACGGCTGGCTCGGCATTCAGTTCGATAGTGAGCCGTTAACACTTATTTAAAGGTATGCTCGTCGTTCGGCTATGCTTTGGTGGTGATCTTTGATCTTTGATCTTGACGAGCGGTCAATTGCGGTTCGTGTTCATTTGTATTTTTGCCGTCAAATCCTCGGTTCCCACTGGCAGTTCACAGCCCCTCGATGACTGAGTTTGGCTTGTTAAATAACCCTCTAATATAGCAGTGCGCAGCGCTCTAAAAGCCGGCTGCAAGGCCCGTTTTTATAGTATTCTGTCAGGAAGAATTTTAACGAGATCTAATAATGACATTCAGATCGCTTATTGCAATGGTGCTATTGCTCGCTGTCATCCTGCCCAGTAGGGCGCAGGACGGCTCAGGCGTGCCTGCGTTGAGCTTTCAGCCAAGCGAACTGTTAACGCCGCTGCGTACCTTTACGACGGCTGAAATTGGCGCCAGGCCAACGTTCGCAGGCATGCACAAGGGTTATCTTATTATTGCTGGCGGTGGTATTGGCAATGAGCCGCGTGCACTGACTTTTTGGGATATCGCTGATCCCACCGCACCGACGCTGTTTAGCTCGACGCCCGATAACACCATTTTTAAAACCCATGCCATGGGCTTTTCCGATGACTTGATGACGGTGCGAGCCGAAGGCGGCGTACTTTACGACATCACCAATCCCGCGGCGCCGCAGCGGCGCGGGACTATGGGTGGCGCCGCGAGTAGTCTATGGACTTATTACGCTGCGCCCTATATCTATAAAGGCGGCGAAGGTTATGGCGGCGCCTCAGGCTGGGTTACTATCCTCGACGCTTCCAACCCCGATAACGTTGTAGTTGCCAGTGAAATTGATATGCCGGCACTGGTTGGCTTCCGCTGCGGTTCGACGCATATTCTGGGCAATATTTTAGTCGTTTCTGCCAGCCAGACGAATGGTGTTGTGACCTTTGATATCAGCGATCCGTTAAACCCTGTACTACTCGATGTACTGCGTATTCCTGGCGATAACACCTACACCTCTTTGCTCAATGGCAATCGACTGTACAGCGGTGGCCAAGAAGGCGGTTTGCATGTTTACGACCTAACCGACCCCGGTAATATTGTGCATCTTGGCAACGTGCTCTCTGGTGGCACGCCGCGCTACCCCATGTTACAAGATGAATTTATCCACCTCGGGAATCTTGGCAACGATACCTATCAAAAAATTGATATCAACCGTATGCAGTTGGTTGCTAGTGCGCCGCTGCCTGGCGGCCCGCAATCTGATCCCGAATTTGCATTGCCAATGGGTAATCTAGTTTTTGTTGGTAATAGCGTATTAGATATCGCCTTGCCTGGCGGCTACCTACTGGCGCATGACACCCAGCCCGATACGCAAGGTATGGTAGTGAGTGCAGTTCGGCCTATCGACGGCGAAACTCAGGTTGCGAGCACGTCAATGATCGGTATCGCGCTTAGCGATCAAATTGATCCGCGCACGGTTAACTCAAGTACGTTTGCCGTTCGCCCAGTGGGTGGTTCGGCCATAGGCGGTACGTACACTACGCAAACGGGTACTATTAATTTTGTACCTGACCAGCCATTGTTAGCCAATACCAGTTATGAAGTCGTAGTTTTCGCCAATGGCATTGAAGACCTTGCGGGCAACGGTATGGCAGTAGCGTCGCTTACCCGGTTTACTACTGGTCAGACAATTGTGGGCGCTGCGCCGGCCATGCCAACGAGCTTGACTGCGCAGGCCATCTCTAATGCCCAAATTGATTTGAGTTGGGTTGATAGCAGCAGTACCGAAACGTCATTTTTAATTGAACGAAAAACAGCGAGTGGACCGTTTTTGCCGCTGGCACAATTAGCAGCGAATAGTGTTGCTTACTCAGATATAACGGTGGCGCCGTTTACCACTTACAGCTACCGCATTAGAGCACAGGGTGATGGCAATTCAGCTTTTTCCAGCCAAGTTTCGATATTAACACCGGGTACGGGGCCTAACGATCAGCTAGAGGCGCATTGGCGATTTGATGGCGATGTCTTTGATGGTTCGAGCAATGGCCACGTGGCTAGTTTAAACGGCGACAGCAATTTCTCAGCAGACGCAGCAGTTGGTACTACAGCGTTAAATCTGGATGGAGTAGGTGACTATGTTGCAACCGATAACTTTAATCTGGGGTCTGAGTTTTCTATCTCGATGTGGGCAAAAATAAATTCTGGGCAGAGTAATATTCAAACGTTGGCTGCCAACACGACAGGCGGTTCACCGACCAATGGTTTTCGATTGTTTGTCAATGAGTATCTTACTAACAACGGCAGTATTCGTTTTGAGACGCAGAATGGTACGCAGGGTGATGTGGCCTACACACCTATCGGTAGTTTTGCCTTTGATCAATGGAATCATGTTGCCGTTACGGTGGATAGCATCGCCGGTGAGGTACACATTTACTACAACGGCATCGACATTACGGTTGATGGCACTGTTTTAACGAGTTTTGATAGTGATGGCACGCTTGAGTTGGGTCGTATGTTCTCGGCGTTTGAACTACATGGCGCTATTGATGATGTGCGCATCTATAACCGCGTTTTAACGAGTTTTGACATGGCTTTATTAGCCGATCCGACACTGCCATCGGCGCCCAGTGCATTAAATGTAACGGCACCCTCAGCCAGCGCCATTGATCTTGCATGGTCAGACAACAGCGATAACGAAGCCGCCTTTTTAATTGAACGCAGTGAAGCTGGCGGTCCGTTTGTACAGGTGGCGACGTTGGCTCTCGGTACCAGCTTGTACCAAGATGACGGCTTAAGCGCAGCCACCGCTTACACTTATCGTGTGCGTAGTAGTAACCATAACGGTAACTCGAGTTACAGTAACCCGTCCACGGCGAGCACATCGCTGGGCAATGGAGCACCGGGTCTGGCTGCGCATTGGGAAATGGATGGTAATGCCATTGATGTTACCGGTAGCGGCAACAATGGCTTGGTGCAGGGCGGGGCGCAGTTTAGTAGCGATAGTGTAATTGGAGGCCAGGCTTTATCGCTTGATGGAGTTAACGATTACGTGAATGCGGGTAACTTTAATTTGGCCGAACGTTTCACGCTTGCCATGTGGGCTAAAGCCGATTCCAGTCAATTTAATATTCAAACCTTTGCCGCTAATATTCAAGGTGGGCTAATCCCTAGTGGTTTTCGCTTTTTTGTTAACAGCTACGACACCCAAGACGGCCGTATTGTTTTTGAAGCCGGTAACGATGTGACCGGCGATCATGCTTTCTCGCCTACCGGTACCTTTGCGTTTAATCAATGGAACCACGTGGCAGTAGCCGTTGACCGACCAGCAGGCCTCGTACAATTGTATTACAACGGCAATGAAGTCACGCAAGACCCGACTACGGTGAACAACTTTAATCTTAATGCCACCCTTCACCTAGGGCAGATGACCGCCAACGACTGGCCACTGGCTGGGGGGCTTGACGATGTGCGCGTTTACAATCGTCTACTAAATGCCAGTGAAATCGCTGGGCTGGCATCGCCGGGTAATGGCGGGCCGTTGTCAGTGCAGTTACCGCAAAGTACCGCCCAGCTGGTTGGTTCCCCAGTGGCTGTTGATGTTGCCAGCATCGGCGGTGGTGATGGCATACTGGAATATTCCTGGGACTTTAACGATGGCACACCGCCCACTGCATTCGTTACTACGTCTGCCGTAACGCATAGCTTTAGTGCGCCTGGGCATTACACGGTGCAACTGACCGTGCGCGATCAACAGGGCCAGCAAACCAGCGCAAACTTTTTGCAAACGGTTTATTTACCACTCACGCAGACCGCTCCCACGGCCTCGGCTCCAATCGTTTACCACGCGGCGCAAGATTGGGTTTGGACGGTTAATCCCGACAATAATAGCGTGACAAAAATTGACGGCAGCGGGCTGATAAAACTTGCCGAATACAGCGTCGGCAACCATCCGCGCACGCTGGCTCTTGCGGCCAACGGGAATGTCTGGGTGGTCAACCAAGATGACGCCACCGTCACCGTGCTTAACCCAAGCAACGGTGCCGTTATTCAGACCATTGCGCTGCCCTATGGCAGCGCGCCTTTCGGTATTGCTTTTTCACCCGACGCCAGCTCCGTTTATATAACACTGGAGGCCACCGGCCAATTGGTAGAAATTGATGCATTGACGCGCGCTATTTTGCGCACCGTTGCGGTGGGGCCATGGCCCCGTGGCATTGCCGTAACAGCCGATGGTTTGCGAATATTGGTAACGCGGTTTATCTCGCCTAACACAAACGGTGTGGTGACCGAAGTTGACGCTACAACACTAACAGTGAGTGACAGTATTGCATTGGCCAAAGATCTAGGGCCAGATGCCTCCAATGCCGGACGCGGTTTGCCCAACTACATGAGTGCAATTAGTATTTCGCCAGATGGTACGCGCGCTTGGGTGCCGGCTAAAAAAGATAATATTGATAGGGGGGTTTTTCTAGATGGTCAGCCACTGAATTTTCAAAATACTGTACGCGCCATTGCCGCCAAAATTAACCTAGTAACGGGCAGTGAGGAAATAGCTGAGCGAATTGACATCGACAATAGCAGCTTGCCGTTTGCGGTTCGTTTTTCGCCGTTGGGCGATTGGGCTTTTGTGGCGCTGTCGGGCAATAATCTTATTGATGTGCGCGATGCTTATAGCAGGTCTTCGGTGGCGGCATTACAAACAGGTTTGGCGCCGCAGGGGCTCGTGCTGTCACCCGATGGTTCGCGGTTGTTCACGCACAACTTTATGCAGCGCACGGTATCGGTATTTGATGTAGCGTCGCTTACCCTGGGTGGAGGCGTTAGTACAACGCCCATTGCTAACATCAGCACGGTTTCCAATGAGTTGCTCAGCCCCGAGGTGCTCACTGGTAAGCAGATGTTTTACAATGCCGCCGATACCCGAATGGGCCTCGATGGTTATATCAGTTGCTCTAATTGCCATTTAGACGGCGGGCAGGATGGTCGCGTGTGG
>JGI20154J14316_10002561_pt1 | contig 15267 bp, 16 predicted proteins | sample COG_04_FD_14316 | JGI IMG/M metagenome (IMG submission 14316) | reverse complement strand
TTTTCACTATATCCCCTGCTTGAATTCACAGCCGCTGCATCTTGATGCGCTGGCGGGGATTGTTAGCAAGTATCTTTAATGTTTTTAATTTAAGAGCTTTTGAATTCAAGAGCTTTTGACCTCAAAGCACTCGTTTTCCAAAGGCGCTTTTAATTAGGGATATAGTTCGCTCGGCTGAAATATTGCCCTGATCGAGAAACGGGTTGAGTTCGACAACCTCCATGGAAAGCATTTTTTGCGTATCTGCGCAGTACTCTAAAAGCAGATGCGCCTCTCTAAAACTTACCCCTCCGGGCACTAATGTTCCGGAGCCTGGGATTACCGATGGGTCGCAGCCATCAACATCAAAGCTAACATGAAAGCCTGCGGTGCCATTGCAAACTATCTGCATGGCTTCGCGGCTGATTGCGGCCATGCCTCGCTCATCAATATCGCGCATGGTGTAGACGGTAATTCCTGATCGTTGAATCAACTCTCGCTCTCCAGCATCAATATCACGAATACCGATCAGCACAACATTTTCCGGGCGAACCTTTGGGCTAAAATCTAAAATATTCGCCAGATCAGTATCACCATAACCGAGCAGATGAGCCAGCGGCATTCCATGGATATTGCCAGAGGGTGAGATATCCGGGGTATTGATATCGCCGTGGGCATCAAACCACAGCAGCCCGATTGACTGCTTTTGTTCCTGATAGTGGCAGGCAACGCCAGCAACTGAACCGTGGGCTATGGAGTGATCACCACCGATAATCAATGGAATATCGCCTACCGCTAAGGCACTGCGAGTCTGCTCCGCCAGTTCGGTACAGACCTGAAGAATCTCGGATTTGTAGCGCATGGTGGATTGATCCTGTCCACAGCTCTCCATCGCCGGCACAGCAATATCTTTCTCAACGGCCAGCTGATGTCCCAGCGCTGCCAACTGCCCACCCAAACCTGCCACTCGCAGCGCTGAGGGGCCGCCATCAGTTCCACGCCGTGAAGCGCCGAGATCAATCGGCACACCAATAATTTGAATACACGGTTGAGAGGTTTTATGCGAGGCTTTATGAAAGCCTTTAAGGGTATCAGCCATTAGGCAACCCGCCTGATTGAAGTTGCGGCTCTGCCATTGCCGAGCATGGAATAGAGGTTTTTCGGGTCATCATCCATGCTCGGTACCAGTGAAATCTCTTCCCCCAGATTTAACTCAAGCGCCGTCTTGTGCAGATAGCGCAGCATTGAGAAATCCTCCATGGCAAAGCCAACAGAGTCAAAAACGGTAATCTGTTCGGCACTATCTCGACCGCTGGCATGACCAGTTAACACCTGCCAGAATTCCGTGACCGGATGATCTGCATCCAGCTGTTGAATATCTCCCTCTATGCGAGTCTGTGGCTCGTACTCAACAAAAATTTTGCCGCGGCGAAGAATCTTATGGTGAATTTCAGTTTTGCCCGGACAGTCGCCCCCAATAGCATTGATATGCATACCGGGTTCCACCATATCCGGCGTCAAAATAGTCGCGTAGGCTTTGTCGGCGGTAATGGTGCTGACAATATCAGCGCCTTTAACCGCTTCAGCTGTCGATGAGGCAGTAATCACTTTTAGGTTGGGGAATAGAGCCAGATTAGTGACAAATTTTCTAATCGAAGCCGGATCTATATCGTAGGCGCGGATTTCTGTAATACCCAATAAAGTATGGAAGGCGATTGCCTGAAACTCACTCTGACAACCACAGCCAATAATTGCCATGCTCTTTGACTCTGGTCTTGCCAGTACCCGCGCAGTCATCGCTGAAGTCGCGGCAGTTCTAAACGCAGTGCTGATAGTTAATTCTGATAGCAGCAGTGGATAGCCAGTGGCAACTTCGGCGAGGGCACCAAATGCCATAACGGTGGAGAGACCTTTTTGGGTATTGCCGGGATGTCCATTGACATATTTAAAGCCATATTGCTGCTTATCAGCCGTGGGCATCAGCTCAATAACTCCGATATCACTGTGACAGGCAAGCCGCGCAGACTTATCAAACTGATCCCAGCGTTTATAATCGTGCTCGATAAATTGGCACAGTTCGGTAAGTAGTTGTTCGATACCCACTGTTTCGACCAGTGTCGCCATGGTATCTGTGTCAATAAATCTTGTCATAACCCGCACTCCTCTCAAATCCAATAAAAAGTAGACATTAACCAACATTATTGGGACTTGCGCAGCTATAAAAAAGACACCAGAATGTAACTAATTGTAAGTATTAATGACAAATTGAAAGAGATAAGTAGCATTATGATAAAACTGGACCCTCTGGATAAAATGCTGATTTCGATTCTGCGCTCTGATGCCCGCACACCGGTGGTGAAGTTGGCGAAACAGCTGAATGTGTCGCGCGCAACCATACAAAATCGTATGCAACTGCTGGAAAGTCGTGGGATTATTTTAAATTACACGGTTAACCTTAAAAGTAGCGCGGAAATCAATCCGATTCGTGCGTTTATGAGCATTGCCGTGGAGGGTAAAAAGTCCCCAGCCGTGGTCAGTGCGCTGATGGGAATCCCGCAAATAGTGACGATCCACAATACCAATGGGCGCTGGGATCTAATTGCTGATATTCGCACCCACAGCCTAGAAGCATTTAATGCGCTGTTGGGTGAGGTGCGGGAAATTGATGGCGTCTCCTCTACTGAGACGAGTTTATTGCTGGATACTCTTAAGCGCTAACTCAGCGCTAAATTTTTACAACCAGCATTTTATTTAAAGTCAGGCATTAATCACAAGCAAAACGTATAATGTCTACTTTGCACTATATCAACCCTATCTAATTGAAAATTATGACTATTAAAAGCTATATGCAGTCTGTCGGCACACAGGCGCGGGAAGCGTCGAGAGTAATTGCCGCGGCTAAAACACCCCTTAAAAATCAGGCTTTGCTGGCCATTGCCGACGCGCTGAACCATGACCGCGCCAACCTTCTCGCAGCTAATGCTGTGGATATGGAAAATGGTCGCAGCAATGGTTTGGATGCAGCCCTTCTCGACCGTCTTGAACTCAACGAAGAACGTATTGATGGCATGATTGAGGGATTACAGCAGGTTTCCGAACTGCCTGACCCGATTGGCGAAGTCACCGACCTGCAAGATCGTCCCAGCGGCATCAAGCTCGGCAAGATGCGTGTGCCTCTGGGTGTGGTTGGCATTATTTATGAATCGCGCCCCAACGTCACTATTGATGCGGCGAGCCTCTGCCTAAAGTCGGGTAATGCGACTATTTTGCGTGGCGGCAGTGAGGCTATTGCCTCTAATCAGGCGATTGCAGCCTGTATCAGCCGCGGCCTGCAAGCGGTGGGTCTGCCTGAGAATGTGGTGCAGGTTATTAATACCACTGACCGCGCTGCGGTAGGTGAGCTGATTACCATGCCTGAGCATGTGGATGTGATTGTGCCCCGCGGCGGCAAAGGCTTGATTGAGCGCATTAGCGCCGATGCCCGAGTACCAGTTATCAAACACTTGGATGGCAACTGTCATGTCTATATTGACGAGGATGCCGATCTGCAGAAAGCGATTGCGATTGCGCTGAATGCCAAGACCCACAGGTACGGTGTTTGCAATGCAATGGAATCCTTATTGGTCGCCGAATCAGTTGCTAACAAAGTACTGCCTGAACTGGCGGTTCTCTACGCTGAAAAAGGCGTGGAACTGCGCGGCTGTGAAAAANCCTGCGGCATTATTACAGAGGCCAAACAAGCCACTGAGCAGGATTGGTACGAAGAGTATCTGGCCCCTATTCTGGCCATCAAAATAGTTGCCGGCCTCGATCAGGCGATTGAACATATTAATCATTACAGTTCACAGCACACTGAATCCATTGTTACTGAAAACAGCGCNTCNGCTGAACGCTTTATGCGNGAAGTAGATTCCAGTTCGGTGATGGTTAATGCTTCGACAAGATTTGCCGATGGTTTTGAATATGGCCTCGGCGCCGAGATCGGTATCTCCACCGACAAGATTCACGCTCGTGGCCCTGTCGGTCTCGAGGGACTCACCAGTCAGAAATGGGTGGTTTATGGCGACGGGCAGATCCGTCAATAATATGTCGGTTGCTATCTTTGGAGGCACATTTAACCCGGTTCACAATGGCCATCTGCGGATTGCCATCGAACTTGCCGAGCTACTTGAAGTCGATAGCCTGCGAATGATTCCCTGCGCGCTCCCTGCTCATCGCGATGTACCCAGTGCTTCGCCGCAGCAGCGTTTGGAGATGCTCAAGCTAGGTATTGGCGAACAGGCTCAACGGTTGTTAGCCGACGATATTGAACTCTGCCGAGAGGGTCCCAGTTACACCATTGATACCCTGCGCGAGATCAGGCAGCAGATTGGCAGCCAGACACCGCTGTTTCTCTGTGTCGGTATGGACGTACTAACCACATTGGACAGTTGGCAAGATTGGCAGCAGCTGACCGATTATTGTCACCTGATAGTCTCTTCCCGACCCGGATACCAAATACCAAAATCCGGGCCACTAGCCGATTGGATAAGACAGCGGCTCTGTGATGATTTACACGAACTAAAACAATCCAGCACTGGTAGACTGCACTTCTGTAATCTGACCATGCTGGCGATTTCATCCACTGCAATACGCAACAAAGTCAGTGCGGGAGAAAAGATCGACTATCTGACCCCGGCAGCAGTGGTTAACTGTATTCAACAACAACATTTATATGAGTAATTTGTTTCTATGACACAAGCATTAAAAGATATTGTTATCTCGGCGCTGGAAGAAGTTAAGGCGCAAAATATTAGTTCACTGGACGTTCGTGAGTTGACCGGCGTGATGGACACCATGATTGTCGCCAGCGGTAATTCAAATCGTCAGGTGAAATCACTGGCGACCAATGTCGCTGTCGAAGGCAAAAAGGCCGGCTTTGAAATTATTGGCGTTGAAGGCGACGACACTTCCGAGTGGATTTTGGTCGATTTTGGCGATGTAATTGTGCATGTCATGTTGCCCGCAACACGCGCATTTTATGACCTCGAAAAACTCTGGTCAGTCCGCCCCGGCGATATGTCCGAGAACGGTGATGACGAGCAAAACCTGCTCGGCGACCTGACTTAGAAATAAGAAATAGTTACATGAAACTTAAGCTTCTCGCCGTAGGTACGCGTATGCCCAGCTGGGTAGAAGCTGGCTGCACTGAATACGGCAAACGTATGCCACCAGAGCTGCGTATCGAAACCATTGAAATAGCACTGGGTGCGCGGGGCAAAAATCAGCCCGCCAGCAAGGCTATTGAGAAGGAGAGTCAGGCTCTACTAAAAGCCATAGGCTCCCAGGACTTTGTGGTTGCTCTGGATGTGATCGGGCGAACCCTAAGCACCGAAAAACTGGCGAGTAAATTGGCCGACTGGCAGATGAATGGCCGCGATGTCTGTCTGATTATCGGCGGTCCCGACGGCCTCTCGGCAGAATGTCTGGCCCGCGCCGATATGCGCTGGTCGCTGTCGGATCTGACCCTGCCTCATCCACTGGTGCGCATAGTGTTGATGGAACAGATGTACAGGGCGTGGACGATCAATGCCAATCACCCCTATCATAGAAGTTAATTAGTAAGGCGCTACCGGCTTTTAATAAGCAGCGGCTTTGAAACAAAGCCCTGAAAATGGTGAAAAGATTATATGAGGGATGGTGCAGCTTTTTCAGATCCAGCGCGCGAACGCTTTATGTTCGCTCGCAGGCTGCTGTTCACCGCAGTTATCACAGTGCTGCTAACTGCCCTGCTTATCGCCCGCTACTTTGATTTACAAATTTCCCGCTACGAAGATTTTGCCACCCAGTCCAATAACAACCGGGTACTGGTTCGGCCTGTCGCGCCCTCCCGCGGACTGATCTACGATCGCAACAGCAAACTAATTGCCGATAATCGACCCAGCTATAACCTCACCATTGTTCCCGAGCGCAGCTCTGATGTGGATAAATTACTTGCCGATCTCGGCGAAGTGATCAGTATTTCCGAGCGTGATATCCAACGCTTTCGCAAACGGTTAAAGCAGCGCCGACCCTTCGAAAAAACCAACCTGAGATTCAATCTCAGCGAAGAAGAGCGCGCCACTCTCGCAGTTAATGGTCACCGATTGGTCGGCGCAGAGACCTCTGCACGTTTAAAGCGCTTCTATCCTGATGGCGAATTATTCTCCCATGTGGTCGGCTATGTTGGACGCATAAATGAACGAGAGACTCAAACCATTGAAGCGGTTAAATACCGCGGCACGGATTCAATTGGCAAAATTGGTCTAGAAAAGTTCTATGAGCAAAAGCTCCTGGGGGACGTTGGCAGCGAGCAGGTTGAGACCAATGCTCTGGGTCGAGTCACCCGAGTTCTAGATAAAACTGGCGCTGTCTCTGGGGATAACCTAACCCTTTATCTCGACAGTCAAATACAGCAGGTCGGCCATGAGGCGTTTAAAGACAAACGTGGCGCACTAGTCGCCATTGAAATAGAGACTGGCGGTGTTCTGGCGATGATCAGCGCGCCCAGTTACGACCCCAATCTATTTGTCTCCGGCATCAGCCAAAAAAATTATGACAGCCTGCTCTACTCGCCAGACCGACCACTATTTGATCGCGCTGTGCGCGGCCAGTATCCGCCCGGCTCGACGATTAAACCGCTGTTTGGACTTACCGCCCTGCAACATAATATTGTCACCCCCAGTTATAAAATCAAAGACAACGGTTACTTCTACTTTAAGGGTATTGAACGGCCATGGCGCGATCACAACTTTGCCCGGGGCGGTCACGGCGATGGCGTTGATATGGCCAAGGCCATTATCGAGTCCTGCAATATCTATTTTTATGGCCTCGGGGTTAAAACCGGCATCGACCTGCTCTCCGACTATGGCACCCAGTTTGGTCTCGGCGCTACCACAGGTATCGACCTGCCCGGTGAAAGACCCGGCATTATGCCGAGCAGAGCTTGGAAGAAAGGCGCCCGAGGACAGAGCTGGTTTAATGGCGACACCATCAATACCAGTATTGGCCAGGGCTTTATGCTTGCCACACCACTGCAACTGGCAGTGATGTCGGCACGTATCGCCAGCCGCGGCGAAGTACTCACTCCGCAGCTGGTCAAGGCGATTAATGGTCAGGAACAGTCCCTGCTAAAAACTCAGAGCGATATTAATATCAGTAAAAAACACTGGGACTATATGCACAAAGCCATGCAAGATGTTGTCCACAGTAATCGCGGCACGGCGCGCAGTATCAGCAAAGGATTGACCTACAGGATTGCGGGCAAAACCGGTACCGCACAGGCAATCAGTATTGATGCCGAAGACAAATATGACAGCAGCAAGATCGCAGAGCGGCAGTGGGATCACGCGCTGTTTATCGCCTTTGCACCCGCCGATGATCCAAAGATAGCGATCGGGTTAATTGTGGAAAATGGCGAACATGGCGGCTCTGCTGCTGCACCTATTGCACGGGCTGTGATTGATGCCTATATGCAATCAACCTCATCGACAACTGAAATCAACCGGTGATGAGCTATGTATAGAAATGATTTTGTCAGACAGCTAAATAGCCCGGGGGGTGATCGCAGGCCATCGCGCATTATGCATATAGATATCCCGCTGCTACTTATCTTAATCGCGCTGTGCGGCATAGGTCTGGCAGTGCTCTACAGTGCCAGTGCTGAAAGTATTTTCTATGTCAAACGTCAGGCGACATTTATGTTGATCGGCCTGTTCGCCATGATCGGCATCGCCCAGTTTCAACCGCGACTCTGGGAGCGCTGGTCAATTTTTATTTATATCTGCGGGCTGTTATCACTGGTCGCCGTACTGTTTTTTGGCGTTGGTGCCAAAGGTGCCCAGCGCTGGCTAGACTTAGGTGTAACAAGATTCCAGCCCTCCGAATTAATGAAAATTGCCGTGCCTATGACTCTTGCCTCCTACCTCGGCAAGCGCCATCTACCACCGCGGTTTAAACATGTTTCCATTGGTGTTATCGCCACTTTGATTCCGGTCTTATTAGTAGCCAGACAGCCTGACCTAGGAACCTCTTTAATTATTTTCTCATCCGGATTTTTTGCTCTGTTTCTGGCTGGGCTCGGCAAACGTTATCTACTATCCACTGCCCTGTTGGCCATGGCAGCGGTACCCACCATGTGGTTCTATGTAATGTACGACTACCAGAAACAGCGAGTCTTAACGCTGCTATCGCCGGAGCAGGATAAGCTTGGTGCGGGCTGGAATATTATGCAGTCAACCACAGCTATTGGTTCTGGAGGCCTTAGCGGTAAAGGCTGGACTCAGGGCACTCAGTCGCAGCTTAACTTTCTGCCCGAGAGCCATACAGACTTTATTATTGCCGTACTGGCTGAAGAATTTGGACTGATCGGCGTGCTCGGTATGCTGGCGCTGTATCTACTGCTGATCGGACGCTGCATGATTATCGCCCTGAATGCACAGTCGATGTTTGGCCGGATTATGGCCGGCACTATAAGCCTGACATTTTTTGTCTATATTTTTGTCAATATGGGCATGGTTTCAGGTATCTTGCCGGTAGTTGGAGCACCCCTACCATTTATCAGTTATGGCGGCACAGCAATTGTGACTCTGTTTCTCGGATTTGGTATTCTGATGGCCATCAGCACTGAGCCGAAACGAATCTAGGAATAAAACTTTGAACATACTTCTTAAACAAAGCCTTAATAAATTTTTTGCCGCGCCCTTATTGGCGCTGTCAATCTTTGCTATTGGCGTTTCCTCTAGCAGTTATGGGGACTACTCAACACATCCTGAAGCCGCCAGCTTTATCGACACTATGGTGGAAAAACACCAGTTTAAGCGCGAAGAGATTATCGCCTGGCTAAAGGTCGCCGAGCACCAGACATCGATCGTAAAAGCGATGAGTCGCCCCGCCGAAAAAGTTAAGCCCTGGTACGAATACCGCAAACATTTTATCTCTGAAGCGCGGATTAAAGGCGGCGTAAAATTCTGGCAGGAGAATAAAGCAACTCTGGAGAGAGCCCAGCGAGAGCTAGGCGTGGAACCGGCGATTATCGTCAGTATTATTGGTGTCGAAACCAATTATGGCAGCAACACTGGCAGCTATAAGGTGGTTGATGCCTTGGCAACACTGGCCTTTGACTACTACACCTACACCAATAAACGCGCCTCCCGTAAACGCTTTTTCACCGCTGAACTGGAGAATNTGTTTCTGCTCGCTCGCGAGCAAAATCAAAACCCNATTGANCTAAAAGGCTCCTATGCCGGCGCTATGGGGCTAGGTCAGTTTATGCCTAGCAGTTACCGCAACTACGCGGTTGATTTTGACNATGANNAGTTTGCCGATATCTGGACCAATCCCACCGACGCTATTGGCAGCGTCGCCAATTACTTCTCAAGACATGGCTGGAGAGAGGGTGAAGCCGTGGCTATGCGAGCCAATAACAGCACCGACCCCGCTGAAGAGAGCCTCAATAACCTTCATCGCCCCAAGGCGACGCTGGCAGAATTAAACGGTCTGGGCTATAAAATCATTGAGCAACTACCCGCCGACACCAAGGCCTTGCCGATGCGTTTTGAGGCCAAATATGGCAGTGAATACTGGTTGGGGTTGCACAACTTTTATGTGATTAGCCGCTATAACCCACGCACCAAATACGCCATGGCGGTCTATCAACTCAGTGAACTGATTCGGGAACGCAACTGTGCACAATCTTCTACGCAACCTACTGATTGTTAAAACATTAACAGTTGAAAGATTACCAAGATATGCCAGCCGACTCATATTTGCGCTGGCACTATCGGCTCTGGCGGGCTGTAGTTCCTCAGGGTTTATGGTCGAGAAAGATGGCGCGGGCAAACGTATAGATACCAGCGCGATCCCAAATGCAGTACCCAAGCCAGAACCGATCACTAGAGCTGGCAACAAAAGTCCCTACGAAGTCTTCGGTAAAACCTACTGGGTACTGCCCAGCAACAAAGGTTACAAAGAGTCTGGTGTCGCCTCCTGGTACGGCACCAAGTTTCACGGCAGGCTGACCTCCAACGGCGAAATTTACAATATGTATGGGATGACAGCAGCCCACAAAAGCCTGCCGATACCCTCTTATGCCAAAGTCACCAATACTGAAAACGGTCGCTCAATTGTGGTCAGAATTAATGATCGCGGCCCATTTCACGATGAGCGGCTGATTGACCTCTCCTTTGTCGGTGCCATGAAACTGGGCTATGCGGATAAGGGAACCGCCTCAGTTCTTATTGAGGCTATAGATACAGATCCCAAGCCTAAACCAGCTCCAAAGCCCGCACCTCAACAGATAGCCAAAGCAGAAATCACCAAAACTGAAACTGCCGCCTCTGGCCAGTATCTGCAGGTCGGCGCATTCACCGATATGGCCACTGCCCAGCAGCTTAAAGACAAAGTACGCAGCCTCACCAGCCAGCCGATTGTTCTGCGCACCCAGGATAAGCTGCACAAACTATGGATCGGCCCAATTGCTGATAATCTCGAGCTGTTAAGCATTAAAGCCATGCTTAAAAAAACCGCTAACCTGAGTACTTTTTCCGTTACTCCCTAGTCAGATCAGCACAGAGAAACCGCCAGTCTCTAAATCACAAAAATTACCTCTTAGTCGGTTATCTCGGGCGGACATTTGCTCCTTTCAGGTGGTAAACTACCCTCTGTTTAAACTCATAACCAAGTCGTGAACTACTATGCTGATAAATTGGCTGAAAAAATGGATTTTACCCTGCGCTTCCTCTGCCCTGCTTCTACTGTGCCTATCTTCAGCACAGGCTCAGCAACTGATTCCAGCAGCGCCAGAGCTCGCCGCTAAATCCTGGATTCTTATCGACGCGGAAACCGGTCATGTTATTGTCGAAAATAATGCCGATCTGCAACTGCCGCCAGCCAGTCTGGTCAAGATGATGACCACCTATATAGTCTCAAACGAGATTGCTGAGGGACGAGTTAAAAAAAGCGATATGGTTTTAATCAGCGATAACGCCTGGGAAAAAGGCGGCGCCAAAACTGATGGCTCAACCATGTTTCTCAGCCCTCGAACCAGAGTATCTGTCAGCGATTTAATGCGCGGTGTGATTATCCAGTCTGGCAATGACGCCTCTATCGCACTGGCTGAACATATTAGCGGTGACGAAGATGCCTTTACCGACAGCATGAATCAACAGGCTGCGCTAATGGGTATGACTGGCACAGAGTACTTTAATGCGACCGGCCTTCCCTACGAGGGGATGGTCTCCACAGCGCGAGATCTATCGGTTTTGGCGCGGGCGATTATTCAGGAACATCCTGATCACTACAGTATTTACGCGGAAAAATATTTTAAGCACAACAATATTAATCAGCCCAACAGAAACCGTCTGCTGTGGCGCGACAGCAGTGTCGATGGCCTTAAAACCGGTCACACCGAAGAAGCCGGTTACTGCCTAGTAGCCTCAGCCAAGCGCAAAGATATGCGCCTTATTTCGGTGGTTATGGGTGCTAACAGCGATAAAACCCGTGCTAGCCAGTCGCAGAANCTACTCTCCTACGGCTTCCGCTATTTCAACACCAAGACTATCTATGCCGTCGGCGATATTATTAAAGAGAACGCCAAGGTCTGGTATGGCGAAGATGAATTCCTCAACCTAACGATCAGCGATGATGTCACTCTGACCCTGTCGCGCGGTGCCGAGAAGAAACTCGAAGCCAATATTCTTATCGACGAGCAGCTTAAGGCGCCGATTGTNATAGGTCAGGAACTGGGACGNTTGCAGGTCTCTCTGGAGGGCGAAATACTGGTTGATACACCACTGGTTGCCGCTGCAGATGTTGAGCAGTCCGGACTGTTTTCNCGCTTTATCGACTGGATTGTGCTGACGATTACGCAGCTTTTATCCTAATTTCTCCTGATATTAATCTGAGTGGTGCCTGTGAGCGAACAAGAACCCCCACAAATTGAATTCCCCTGCGAATATCCGATAAAGGTATTGGGTGCCGCACATCCCGAACTCCACGAGCACGTCCTCAGAGTGATGGACTTTCATGCGCCGGGCTTTGACCGCAGAAATATTACCATCCGCGACAGCAGCAAGGGCAGCTGGCAATCAATTACCGTGGTTATCACTGCTACAGGAAAGCCTCAGTTGGAGTTAATCTTTGCAGAGCTGAAAACCAGCGCTCGGGTCAAGATGGTGCTCTAACCATGCAGCCCATGGAAAACCGTAAGCCGCTCGTGATTCGCTATCTTGGCACTCAGGATTACAGCCATATTTTCGCTAAAATGAAAGACTTTAACGAGCAGCGTGACGAAACCACCGAAGATGAGATTTGGATGCTCGAACACCATCCGGTGTTTACCCAGGGTCAGGCAGGCAAGGAAGAATATATACTTTTACCCGGCGATATTCCGGTGGTTAAAAGTGATCGCGGCGGCCATGTCACCTATCATGGGCCCGGTCAGATAACCGCCTATGTGCTGGTCGACCTAAAACGTTTAAAGCTCGGCGTGCGCGATCTGGTCACGCTTATTGAGCAGGCTCTGGTAGATACTTTAAAGCATTGGCAGATCAGTGCGGCACCGCGCCGCGATGCCCCGGGTGTGTATACAGACAGCGGCGATAAAATAGCCTCTCTGGGGCTGCGCATCCGCAAAGGTTGCAGTTACCACGGGTTAAATTTTAATGTCGCCATGGATCTCTCACCCTGGCAGCGGATAAATCCCTGCGGTCTTGGGGTGGCAATGACTCAGGTCGCTGATCTAATTGACAGCCCGCCGAGTATTGAACAGGTAATGCACGAATTGGCCGACAATTTAACCGCAGGACTCGGCTATAATGCGCACCAGATCGGCTCTAATAGCGCTATAGTTAGTTAACTCAGCTAGTTAAACATATTTTGAAAGCTTAATTTACAAGCACAAATTAAAGGAATCTCATGTCTTCAGAATCGGTAACACCTCCACAACGCACCCGTCGCCTGCAACAGGGCGAAAAGCTGCGCAGTGCCGACAAGGTGGAGCGGATTCCAGTCAAGGTTATTCCCACCACCGAGATACAGCGCAAACCCGAGTGGATGCGCATTCGCCTGTCTGCTTCACCCAAGGTGCAGCAGATCAAAAGTATCCTTCGCGAGCACAAGATGGCAACCGTCTGCGAAGAAGCGGCCTGTCCTAACCTGCATGAATGTTTTAGCAATGGTACTGCGACATTTATGATTATGGGTGAGATCTGCACCAGACGCTGCCCATTCTGCGATGTTGGACACGGCAAACCCAACCCGCTAGATATTGAAGAGCCAAAGAATCTCGCCAAAGCTATCCATGAGATGGGGCTAAGCTATGTGGTTATCACCTCGGTGGACCGCGATGACCTGCGCGATGGCGGTGCCCAGCATTTTGCCGACTGTATTCGCGAAGCAAAGATTCTCTCCCCAGAACTTAAGGTTGAAGTGTTAGTTCCAGACTTCCGTGGCCGTATGGCACCGGCGCTGGAGATTCTTAGCGCCACGCCGCCGGATGTTTTCAATCACAATATGGAAACGATTCCGCGCCTCTATCGCGAGGCCCGCCCGGGCGCGAACTATGAGTGGTCGCTAAAGTTGCTCAAGGAATATAAAGCATTGAATCCAACTGTACCCACCAAGTCTGGTCTGATGGTAGGTCTCGGTGAAACCAAAGATGAACTATTGAGAACTCTCGATGACCTGCGTGCTCACGATGTAGATATGTTGACCGTCGGTCAGTACCTACAGCCATCGCCCAGCCACCTTGCGGTTGAGCGCTTTGTGCATCCCGACGAGTTTGCCGAGTACACTGAATATGCCGAGAGTATTGGTTTTGTTCAGGCGGCTTGTGGACCACTGGTGCGCTCTAGCTACCACGCTGACAAGCAGGCGCGGGGCGAAGAGATTAGCTAGTCTTTATCTTCCGTCCAGACTTCGCGCAGGGGCTCACCAAAATCATCATAGATAACTTTCTTGCGGCGACGTTTGGCTGCAGAAGTTGAGGCCTTAGAGGCTGTTTTGGCGGGTTTCTTTTTGCGGCTATCTATCGCAGAGACAACATCGTTGATATAAGTTCTGGTCTGGCGCGGTTGGTTACTGACAAATACTGATCTGGCTCGTGGTTTATCGGCGGGCTCACCGGTCTCGCCGCAATCGTGTTTTTTAATCTCTCCTCCACGGGAGAGAAATTCTTCAGTTTTACGCTGAATATCACCACGGATTTTATTCTTACTCGCACGCTCAACCACAGATACAACCAACTCTTAAAATAAAATTAACACCAACAACCAGTCTACCAGTGGGGCTCTAAATTGCACAGTATATTAGGGCCAAATGATGCGGCTAATCAAAAAGATCCAGCTGAATCGCCCGCCCCGGCTCTCCTTCATCAATAAAACGCACACCTATACCCAACAGCCGCACCGGTCGCGAACCCCGCTGCCAGGCCTGCTGGCAGATCGTTTCAAAACTTTCCAGCGGCAGATCTTTTGCCACCGCTCGCTCGAGCGTGGTAATGGTAAAATCATTAAACTTTATTTTTATAAATTGTTTAGTGACCAAATAATCACTGTCGACTCGTCGCAGTCGACTGCGCAGCTCCATCAGCAGTTCCGGTAATTTTTCCAAGCAGGCCTGCTGATCGGAGAGATCCCCAGAATAAGTATGTTCGACACTCAATGACTTTCGCCGGCTATTGGCATTTACCGGACGGTTATCGATACCGCGACAGAGATCGTGGAGACGCTTGCCAAACACGCCAAACTTATTAATCAGTTCTATAAGTTCAAAGCGCTGCAGATCAGCACAGGTTTTAATCCCCATACGCAACAGCTTTTCATTGGTGACCTTGCCGACACCGTTAATTCGCTTGACCGGCAGTTGCTCAATAAAAGCCGCAACATTCTGCGGGGTTATCACAAACTGGCCATTGGGTTTATTGATATCGCTGGCGACCTTAGCAAGAAATTTGTTGGGTGCAATGCCCGCCGAAACCGTCACCCCCACCTCGGCTTCGATAACCCCGCGGATCTCCTCGGCAATCAATGTAGCGCTGCCACTGCACAATTTAGACTCAGTCACATCCAGATAAGCCTCATCCAAAGACAGAGGTTCTACTTTGTCTGTATAGCGATAAAATATCTGGCGGATTTTTAGCGAAGCTTCGCGGTATTTGGCCATAGTGCCGGGAATCACTACCAGGTCGGGACAGAGTTTAAGCGCCTGCCCGGTGGGCATCGCCGATCTCACCCCGTATTCGCGGGCTTTGTAATTGCAGGTAGCAATCAC
>JGI20154J14316_10002553_pt1 | contig 15288 bp, 8 predicted proteins | sample COG_04_FD_14316 | JGI IMG/M metagenome (IMG submission 14316) | reverse complement strand
CTACATTCCAAGTATCGTTAATCCCATCACCATTAGGAGTGAAAAACCGAGGATAATCTATTAATAAAAACAAAATAGTTGATTCATTACTACAATCCGATGTTCCACGAACAGCAATACTGTATTTTCCAACGATAAGATTTTCAAAAAGATTACTGTCTTGCCATAAGCCTCCATCAAGCTTATATTCATAGAAACCAACAGCATTAGTGATATAGACCGCAACTGATTGATTGTGATCAAGTTTATTTACCACTATCCTTAAATCCAGATTAATATTAATTATTTCATTTACTGCAATTTCTAAAGTTGCTGTTTCAGCACAAATCTCTGATGCATCAGGCGTAAATGTATAGATGGTTGTCTCCATATTATTCATCGCTGGTGACCATGTCCCTGAAATACCATTGGCAGAGGTAGTAGGTAAATTAGTGAGAGATTCACCCTCACAAATAGCCGCAACTGAATCAAATATTGGAATTACAGTTTGGTTGACCGTGATGGTCATCGTTTGATTTACTGCACAAGCTTGACCCGGTTGTGTGGCGTCTGGTACAAAAGTATATATCGTAGTTGCAGTATTGTCCAATGCTGGTGACCAGGTTCCTGTAATCCCATTATCCGATGTAGTTGTTAATACTGCTAAAGCTTCCCCATTACAAATAGGGTATACTTGAGTAAATGTTGGAGTAATCAATGGATTCACCGTGATGGTCATCGTTTGATTTACTGCACAAGCTTGACCCGGTTGCGTGGTGTCTGGTGCAAAAGTATATATCGTAGTTGCAGTGTTGTCCATCGCAGGGGACCAGGTTCCTGTTACTCCGTTATTCGATGTAGTAGGTAATGCTAAAACATCTCCATTACAAATAGGGTCTACTTGAGTGAAGGTTGGTGTAATTGGATTCACTTTGATGGTCATCGTTTCGTTGACTGCACAAGTTTGACCCGGTTGCGTGGTGTCTGGTGCAAAAGTATATATCGTAGTTGCAGTATTGTCCAATGCTGGTGACCAGGTTCCTGTAACTCCATTATTCGATGTAGTGGGCAATACTGTTAAAGCTTCCCCATTACAAATAGGGTCTACTTGAGTGAAGGTTGGTGTAATTAGTGGATTCACCGTGATGGTCATCGTTTCATTGACTGCACAAGCTTGACCCGGTTGCGTGGTGTCTGGTACAAAAGTATATATCGTAGTTGCAGTATTGTCCAATGCTGGTGACCAGGTTCCTGTTACTCCGTTAGTTGATGTAGTTGGCAATACTGCTAAAACTTCTCCATTACAAATAGCAGCTACTTGAGTGAAGGTTGGAGTATTTAGATTCACGGTAATATTAGTGCTTTGAGAACAACCGAAACCTGAAGCATTGAAATGAGAATAAGTTGCAGTTACAGCAGTTCCGCCTAACCCGGATGGATTAAAACTTGCAGTTCCGTCACCATTATCAACTACACCACTGCCAGTCCAAGTACCAAAACTATCAGTTGGGGTACCTGTAAGTGTAATACTACTGCTACTTTCGCATAATGGATCATACGAACCAGTATCAATATTAGGATAGTCAAAAGAAAAACAAGTACTATCAACATTAGAGTGGTTACCCATACTTATTTGAAATCTATACGTGCCTTTCGGTAATACAACATCCCCTGAAGCTAAATACCATATATTAGCAGTAGATGGCATATCTAACTGGTTTGAACTAGCAACAACATCGGTGGTATTATCGCTATTAACGCGTAATATATCAATTCTTCCTGTAGAAGACTGGCCATCACGAACAGAAAAATAACCAGAAAAGAATACTTGTGTATTGCACTGAAAGTCAAATTCTTGATAAAAATCCGCTGACCCTCCTGAAATATCTAAATATTGAACACCGTCCTGTGCACTTATTGGACCGCCTTGACCTGCAACGCCATTAACTTTTACAACATTTGGAGCTGATCCAACTCCATTCCAACCATTTAATGGCCATGACTGAATATTATTCCCAATGTTAGTTTGCTCAGGCACTTCAAAAGAGGGGTTAACTAGCTGATTTCCTGAGGATCCTTCACAAGCTGATTGTGTTACCGTTATCATCATGGTTTGATTGATTGCACAGGTCTGTGACGCGTCAGGTGTAAATGTATAGGTGGTTGTTTCCGTATTGTTGATTGCTGGAGACCAGGTTCCTGTAATATTGTTGTTCGATGTAGTCGGCAATGCCGCTAAGGTTTCCCCATTAAAAATAGCAGCTACTTGCGTGAACGTTGGTGTAATCGAGGTATTTACAATTACAGTCATTTCTGCAAGGTCTGTTGAACATTCACCTGCATCTGGTGTAAATGCGTAAGTCGTTGTAGCTATATTGTTCATCGCTGGTGACCATGTTCCTGAAATACCATTGGTAGAGGTAGTGGGCAAATCAGGTAAATTATCACCAACACAAATAGCTGCTATTTGCGCAAAGGTTGGGGTGGAAATTGAACTGACCGCAATCGTGACTGTATAATTTGTTAGTTCTCCACAATTATCAGCAATAGTAACGGTGTAGTCTGTAGTTTCAGTAGGTGAAAAATCTGGGTTTGCAATCTCAGCATCGCTTACCCCGATTGTTGGACTCCAGCTGTAACTATTACCACTAGGAATTGTAGCATCTATATTTATTTCTTGCCCTAAACAGATATTTTCGTTTTCTGGAACTACAAGATTCTCAACAAATGAAATAGAATTAAAACAAACCACTTGCCTATTTACATACCATCCTGTTGAACCAACAAATCCAAAAAAAACACTGCTATCTCCACCAAAAATAGTGTTCTTAATGTCTTCTGTTATCGTTAACCTAAGTTCGCAGTCAAAGAAAACGCTAAAGACTTGCGTGGTAGCATCCCATTGTACTTTTACATCATGAAAAATACCATCTTCTATATTAGCACTTAAACTACTTGCCTGAACTGGCCCCGCTAAATTATCTGCAGAATTGTGAGTAACATTTCCATTTTTCATTATTGCCAAATGATCGTAGTATGGATCTCCAACATCGCCATTTGCGAAGGTATCAAACTCCACGATTAAACTATTATTTATTCCCAAATAGCCCAAACCATTGGCTGTTCGACCGATTACTGGATCTGGTGTAGTTTTAAAAACGAGTGCCATACCATCGGCACCAGTTGCATCTATATCTCCAAAATTATTTTGATAATAAATGGTGAAATCATTTGAAAAATCAATCGGATTATCATACCAAACGCCTCCAGCCTTATACTGTCCTTCTGGTGTAATCAAAAAACAATTACCCCCTAAATTTAATGCATCTCCAATTGTAGTATCATTTAATTGAGCTGATATTTGAAAATTACATATACAAAGTAATAAACTAAAAATAATAATTTTGGTTTTCATTGGGGCGTAATTGGGGCGTAATTGGGGCGAAGATTAAAAAACGAAAAATAGGAAATAAAATTCTATTTACCAATGTCAAATTATAAAAATTTCTCTCATTTTATTTTATGGAAAAACAAAATCTTGACTAAAAGTGATGTTAAGTATCAATTTCGTCTTAATCTTTTAATTTCTAAAATTAATACGTCATTGGCATCCCTTATTTTAAAAAATAGCTGCAATAATAGAGATTTCTTCTTAGTCTACTGAAACAACTTATTTGAAACCTTCAAATACTTCGTCTTTTTTTGGCTCTTTTCAATGCTTGTTTTAACTGCATAAAAAAATTGAGAAACTTTGTGATAAAAATTTCTCAATTTTTTTTAAAACTCATTAAACGGTCTTCGAATTTATTTCACCTCAAATACACTCTCAGCATCGCCAATTTTTACGATATATTTTCCTTTTAATAAATAAAAAACACCATTTTTAGCTTCCTTTAATTTCATTTTCTTATTTGCTTTTTGATATGCTTTTTTCCCTTTTTCAGAAAAAGAAACATCAAAAGCAACTTCATTAAACCCTTTATCTGCAGCAACAGAAATTGAATTCACTTTTATAGTTCCCAAATAGATAGCTATCGTTATTTTTTTACTTGAATTTGAATAAAAAGGAATTTTAACTTCTGGTGTATTTGCCGTTCTCCATTGACTCCAAGAACGACCCCAATTTTTACTTTTTCTAACATTTTCAATTGCAAACACATGAATAGATTTTGCTAATACAGCAGCATTTATTTTTTGCAGTGCAGCAACGTTTGCTTTGTATAAGCTTCTACCGTGCGTTCCTACAATTAAATGCTTTGCTGTTGGTTGTATTACCAAATCATGTACTGCAACATTTGGTAAATTATTACTAAATGCTTCCCAAGAACCTCCACTATTTAAAGAAACATACAAACCATTATCTGTACCTATATATAACATGTTTTCGTTTTCAGAATCTTCTCTAATTACATTTACTGCAGCTGCAGGAAGTGAATTTCCAATATTTTTCCATGTTTGTCCATAATCATCAGAAACATAGACATAGGCTGTAAAATCGTCAAAACGATACCCATTTAAAGTTGCATATACACGCTCTTTTTTAAATTTTGAAGCAATTACCCGAGACACCCATAAGTTTTGAGGTAAATTGTTAGAAATACACACCCAGCTACCTCCGCCATTTTTAGTTATATTGATGTTTCCGTCATCTGATCCTGTATAAATTAATCCAAATTTAAATGGACTTTCAGATATTGAAGTCAAGGTTCCATAAGCCACATTTCCTTTTTTCCCACCAGTGGTTAAATCTTCAGAAATTGTTTCCCAATCGTCTCCTTTATTCAATGATCTGTGCAATTTATTTCCTCCTAAATATAAAATATCTTGGTTGTGTTTTGATAAATGAATGGGTGTTTGCCAATTAAAACGGTACGGGTTGTCACCTAACACGTGTTTTGGTTGAATGTATTTTTGTGTGCCTGCTGCTCGATTAATTCTGTAGTAATTTCCAAACTGATATCCAGTATACACAATATCAGGGTTTCTATCATCTACCTGAACTTGCATGCCGTCTCCGCCCATAATAGATTCGTACGGATTTTGACCAGATTGTTTCCAACCCTTGTTAATTTTTGAATTATTGTATGCAACCCAAACACCGTTGTCTTGCAAACCGCCATATACTTTATAATTTTTCTGATTGTCTGCATACACCGAATAAAATTGCCCAACTGCGGGGTCGTTTAACTTCGTCCAGTTTTTACCATCATCATAAGACATATTTAAACCCCCATCATTCCCATTTAAAATATGACCCGATTTTATAGGATTTATCCATAATGCTTGATGATCTGAATGCACATTTTCTTTACTAATTGAAGTAAATGTTTTTCCGCCATCTTTAGACTTTATAATTGGAACACCTAAAACGTATATTCCGCTTTCATCTTGCAGGTCTACTCTAATTTCACCAAAATAATAACCATAAGAACTGTATACACCATCTAGAAAATTATCATGTGTTTTCTTCCAAGAAATACCGCCATTTGTTGTTTTAAAAACTTCTGCACCTATTACTTGGGTGTCAAATAACATCGCATTTGCATCTTCTAAATACTTTGCCAAGTCTATTGGTTTTAAAGAGCCAACACGTAACATTTGTTTTACATTTTCTGCTCTGTATTTTTCTTGAAAGCCATTATCTTTTAAATATGTGTTTAGTTTTTTATCTCCTAAGTTTAAAAAATCTGCAGAAGACATTGTTTTAAAATCTTCTTTAGAAAGGTCGTCTGAAGCTTTTTTAGCTTCATCTTTTGGTCTTCTAAACTGGCTATCATGCAAAGCATATACCGTGTTTTCATTAAAAACAGCCAATCCAATTCTACCTACACCGTCACCTGTTGGAAATCCGCTTTTATCTGCAATCTTAGTCCAAGAGTTTCCTGCATCTATACTTTTGTAAATACTCGAACTATTTCCATCCCCATCAAAATTCCATGCTTTACGTTCTCTTTCCCAAGAAGCAGCATACATAATATTAAAGTTTTCTGGTGCAACTGCAACATCAATAACTCCTGTATTTTCGCTTATAAATAGGGTTTTTGTCCATGTTTCTCCGCCATTTATTGTTTTGAATATTCCTCTTTCTAAGTTTGAAGAGTATAAGTGCCCAATAACCCCCACAATAACCTCATCTGTATTGTTAGGGTTAATTAAAATTCTACTTACATGATGTGAATCTAACAACCCAACATTTATCCAAGTTTCCCCATTATCTGTAGACTTTAACATCCCAATTCCGGCATAACTAGAGCGTGATGAATTTTTCTCACCCGTACCTACCCAAATAGTTCCAGAAGCCCAATCTACTGCAATATCACCAATATTTTGCGTTGGAGAATTGTCTAAAACAGGTGTAAAAGTTGTTCCGTTGTTGTTTGTATACCACAAACCTCCAGATGCGTATCCTACATAGAATTCTGCTGTATTATTAGGATTTACAGCAACATCTGCCACACGACCACTCATAACCGTTGGGCCAATGTTGGTAAATGAAACATTTTTTACTAGTGAAGATTTCATCATTTGATGCTTCTTCTTAAGGGAGTTTTGTATAATGTCTGAGTTTGTTGGGGTTTGTGCGGTTAATACGAATGAAAAACAAAGCATTAAAAGTGTGAAAAAAGATTTCATAAGAGCTTAGGTTTAATTTAAAAAATTGAAATTACCACTTGTAATTTCAATATCAAAATAATTAACATAAAATTGAGTTCTCATAAATATTTTTCTCCAACTTTAAAGAATGTATCTTTGTGGGTTGAAACAACTACATAAAGTTGCTTTCGTAAATATTATTTATGACATTTAAAGATTTAGGTTTATCTCCACCGTTGGTAAAAGCAGTTGAAGAGAAAGGATATACCAAACCATCACCAATTCAAGAAAAAGCAATTCCACATATATTAGCAGGAAAAGACATTTTAGCTTCGGCACAAACAGGAACAGGAAAAACAGCAGGTTTTACTTTACCTGTTTTACAGCATTTAGTAGCAACAAGGCACCCAAAATACAGGCCTTTACGTGTTTTAGTGCTAACACCAACAAGAGAATTGGCTGCACAAGTGCAAGACAACGTAAGAGAATATAGTAAATATGTAGATATTAAATCTTCAGTAGTTTTTGGTGGTGTAAACGCAAAACCACAAATTGCAACCTTAAGAAGTGGTGTAGACATTTTAGTAGCAACACCNGGTAGATTANTAGATTTACATGATAGAAAAGCGCTTTCATTTAAAAGAATTGAAGTTTTAATTTTAGATGAAGCAGACAGAATGTTAGACATGGGTTTTGTTAGAGACATTAACAAAATTATAAGCTATATGCCTGCTGAGCGTCAAAACTTGATGTTCTCTGCAACCTTTTCTAATGANATTAAAAAGTTAGCCTCTGGTATTTTAAGAAACCCNGTTTCTGTAGAAACGGCTCCGCAAAATTCAACAGCAAAAAAAGTAACCCACAANGTTTATAAGGTTGATAAAAGNAAAAAAACAGAGTTTACCATAAAGTTAATAAAAGACGGAAANTGGAATCAGGTTTTAATCTTTACAAGAACAAAACACGGTGCCAATAAATTAACTGAAAAGTTGNTAAAAGCAGGAATTTCTGCAGCNGCTATTCANGGAAATAAAAGTCAAGGTGCAAGAACAAAAGCATTAAAAAACTTTAAAGATAATTCTATTAAAATTTTAGTTGCTACAGATATTGCAGCGCGTGGTTTAGACATTCCTTTATTGCCGCATGTTGTTAATTTTGAATTGCCAAATGTACCAGAAGATTATGTGCATAGAATTGGTAGAACAGGAAGAGCAGGAGCTGCCGGAGAAGCAATTTCTTTAGTATGTAGTGAAGAGAGTGANTACCAAAGTGAAATAGAAAAATTACTAAATGAGAAATTAGCTTCTACTATTGTAGNAGGTTTTGAACCAACAGANACAGATCCTCCAAAAAGAGCAGCATCACAAAGTAAAGGTTCTTTTNGTAAAAAGAATAAAGGAGGAGCTTCTCAAGGAAACAAACCAAAAAGCAAACCTCATTTTAAAGGAAACAAACCCTCTGAACCTTCTGGAAGAGGAAGATCTAATCCACCTAAAAAGAAGCGTTATTAAAACATAAGTAACTTCTTTAATTATATACTTCAAACCTTTTCTGTTTTTAAAAGCAGAGAGGGTTTTTTAATTATTGCTACCTTTGTATTTCAATATAAATTTACTTGTATGAAATACGATAAAATAGATCCACAGTTATTTATAAAAAACCGTAAAAACTTTGCTTCACAAATGAAGCCAAATAGTTTAGCTGTTTTCAATTCAAATGATGTCTATCCAATAAGTGCAGATAGCACAATGCTATTTGAACAGCAAAGAGATCTCTTTTATTTAAGTGGTGTAGATCAAGAGGCAAGTGTATTAATGTTGTTTCCTGATTGTCCGAATGAAAATTTAAGAGAAGTTTTGTTTGTTACAGAAACCAATGCGCATATTGCTGTTTGGGAAGGTGAAAAATTAACAAAAAAAGCAACAACTGATACCTCTGGTGTTGCAACAATATATTGGTTACAAGATCTAGAAAAAGTATTGTTTGAAATGACTTCTTACGCAGATACTTTTTATATAAATACCAATGAACATTATAGAGCAAATGTAGAAACTGAAACGCGTGAAGATCGTTTTACAAAATGGTTATTAGCAAAATACCCTGCACATTCTGTAGCTAAAAGCAATCCTATTTTACAAAGATTGCGCGCTGTAAAAGACCCAATTGAATTGGCTTTAATGCAACAGGCCTGCGATATTACAGAAAAAGGATTTCGTAGACTTTTAAATTTTACAAAACCAGGTGTTTGGGAATATGAAATTGAGGCTGAATTGGTGCATGAATTTATTAGAAATCGCTCTAAAGGATTTGCATATACACCTATTATTGCTGCAGGAAACAACGCAAACGTTTTACATTATATAGAAAACAATAGGCAATGTAAAAGTGGAGATCTAATTTTATTAGATGTTGCTGCAGAATACGCAAATTACGCATCAGATTTAACAAGAACAATTCCTGTTTCTGGAAAATTTTCTGAAAGACAAAAAGCAGTTTATAATGCTGTAAACCGTGTTAAAAAAGAAGCAACAAACATGTTACTTCCCGGAACTTTATGGAAAGAATACCATGTAGAAGTAGGTCAAATTATGACTTCAGAATTACTAAAACTAGGCTTACTAGACAAAGCTGATATTCAAAATGAAGATAAAAACTGGCCCGCATACAAGCAATACTTTATGCACGGAACTTCGCACCACATTGGTTTAGATACCCATGATTACGGATTGCTACACGAACCAATGCAAGCAAATAATGTATTTACTGTAGAACCTGGAATTTATATTCCTAAAGAGGGTTTTGGTATTCGTTTAGAAGATGATGTTGTCATTCAAGAAAAAGGAACACCGTTTAATTTAATGGGAAATATACCTATTGAAGCAGATGAGATTGAAGATATTATGCAAGGTTAAACATTCCATAAATTAGACAAAGCGGGTTGAAAAACTCGCTTTTTTTATTATTAAAAAATTTTCTGTGTTTTCACTTATAAAAAATACTACCCACAGCAATTTTATCTAATGTGTTCTCAGCATGTTTTATCAATTTTTTTTTCTCTTAGTTACAATTGAGTGTTTTTGCTCTAATCTTTTAAAATATAAGAACCAGGACCACTGTAATAATTTTTTGTGTCTGAGTTTTCTTGATTAAAGACGTTCTTTTCATTGTTAAAAATGATACCTTTTAAATGCTTCAATTGCAGCGTAATCCGTTAAGCCTAAATCGTTATATTTTTTGGCAGTTAATCTATTTCTGTCTTCAACTCTAACCCAAAATTCTCTAGAATCATCTCCTTGAAACATCACTCCATCTTTTTGAGATTGATGATAAAAGATAGCATGTCTTTTTCTTAAAACTTGATCTGGACTCATAGGAACAGCCATTTCAATTTCATGAGAATCCCACTCATGCCAAGCACCTCTATACAACCAAACCCAACAATCTTTCATATATTCTTTTCCAGTTTTCATTTCTTCTAAAGCTGCGAAAAGTGAATCTAAACAAACTTTATGTGTTCCATGAGGATCTGCTAAATCTCCAGCAGCATATATTTGATGCGGTTTTACAGCGTTAATAATACTTGTCATAATAGCTACATCATCTTGAGATAAATTTCCTTTTTTTATAGTTCCTGTTTCATAAAATGGGAGATTTAAAAAGTGAACATTTTCATCAGGTACATTAAAATACCTTGTTGCTCCTAAAGATTCGCTTTTTCTAATTTCTCCTTTTAATTTTCTTACTTCTAAAGAATCAATAACGTCATTTCCTTTTTTACTGTTGATAAAATCGATAACATCATTAACCTGCTTAGAATCAGTATTAAAAATTTTAGATATTTCTGCAAACTTTAGAGCCTCTTCATCAGAAACAGCTATGTTTCCAGAAGTTTGATATGCAATATGAACTTCATGACCTTGTGCAACTAACCTATCAAATGTTCCTCCCATAGAAATTACATCATCATCTGGATGCGGACTAAAAATAAGAACTCTTTTTCTAGCTGGAGTTGCTCTCTCTGGTCTTTTAGAATCATCTGAAAAAGGTTTTCCTCCAGGCCATCCAGTAATTGTGTGTTGTAACTTATTAAACATTTTAATATTTAAATCATATGCCGTACCTTCTTCTGTTAAAAGCCCAGACATACCATTATCATTGTAGTTTTTGTCTGTTAATTTTAATATTGGCTTGTCTAAAAGGTTGCTTAACCATGTAACAGCTTTTAACTTTAAATCATCATTCCATGCACAAGATTTTACCAACCAAGGTGTTTTTACGCGTGTTAATTCTGAAGATGCATCTTCATCCATAACAAAAGTGGTGTTATTATGTTGCTGTAAATAAGTAGCCGGAACAGTAGTACTAATTTCTCCCTCTATAGTTTCTTTAATTATTTCACTTTTATTACTACCCCAAGCTAAAAGCACAATTCTTTTAGCATCTCTTACGGTGCCAATTCCCATTGTAATTGCTTTTCTTGGAACGTTTTCAATTCCTAAAAATGAAGGAGCAGCATCTATTCTTGTAATATGATTTAGAGTAATTATTCTTGTTCCAGAATTAAGGTGAGAACCAGGTTCGTTAAAACCAATATGACCAGTTCTACCAATTCCTAAAAGCTGAAAATCTAACCCTCCTGCATCTTTAATTTTCATTTCATAATCGATACAATATTGATATAAATTATCAATAGAAATATTTCCATCTGGAATATTAATGTTTTCTGGTAAAATATTTACATGATTAAAAAGATGTTCATGCATGAAATAAAAATAACTTTGAATGTTACTTTTATCCATAGGAAAATACTCATCTAAATTAAAAGTAATTACATTTTCGAAGCTTAAACCCTCTTCATTATGCAATCTAATTAACTCTTCATAAACTTTTATTGGAGAAGATCCAGTAGCCAATCCTAAAACACATTTTTTATTTTCTCTTTGTTTATCTCTTATTAAATTTGCAATTTCTTGCGCAACTAAATTAGATGCTTCTAAAGATGATTTATAAGTTACATTATGAATTTTCTCAAATCTAGTATCCTCAAATTGCCCTACAGGTTGGTGTTTTGTTTCTAGTTGCTGAAGCATAATGTTTTGTTTTATACAGTTTATTGTTGTTTGTATAAAAGTAATGTAGTTATCATCTTTTTTCTAATTTATTCGACCAAACACAGCATTTTACGCATAAAAAACATGAGTTATAAGATAACAATTAAGTATCATTTTATATTTTGGATTAGCTATTTTCTTCTAGATCTTGTTAGATGGGGCAGCTATTATCAATATTACTGGTATTCCTTTAAATCTAATATAGTTACTGTTACTTTAGTGATGATATTTTAGAATTTGATGATTTTAAGGAGATTAGAGTTATTGTACAAAGATAAATTCAGCTTAGATATTAAAACAGAGTAATAGAGTTATATTGTAGAATTATTAATATAATTATAATTTAGTATATTTAAATTATGAAAATAAAATGCGTTATTATAGATGATGAGCCTTTAGCTATTAAAGTTGTTGAAAATCATTTAAAAGAGTTTCAGAATTTTGAGGTTATAGAAACGTTTAAAAATAAATTAGATAAGTTTTACACAAAAAGTGTAGAAGGTAATTTAGTCGAAATTGCGACCACTAAAATTCCTATTGGTAGAAAATACGTAAATCATGCAAAACGTATTATCTTAAATATAGATTAAGTTCCTAGATAAATCATTTAGATTCTAAAATAATTCTGTTTGACATTAATTACATGTCATTGGTAGAATTAGTTTTTTATTTAATTTAACTAATACGTACATTTCACTTACTTTAAAGTTTATAAATTATTAAAAATATATAATTATTATGTCTAATGCTACCCAACAATCATCCACAACAAAAAATAACACACTCGTACCAATACTTATCATAGCAGGTTTGTTCTTTATTTTTGGATTTGTTACCTGGATCAATGGAGCTTTAATTCCGTTTATGAAAACCATAAATGAATTAACAGATGCACAATCTTATTTAGTAGCTTCAGCATCCTATATTTCTTTCGTTGTAATGGCTTTACCTGCCTCGTATATTATTAATAAAGTTGGTTATAAAAAAGGAATGTCTTTAGGTTTAATAATAATGGCGATAGGAGCTTTATTATTTATACCAGCGGCGAATGCAAGAACTTATTGGATGTTTTTAACAGCTATCTTTATTCAAGGAGCAGGTATGACTTTGTTGCAAACTGCATCTAACCCCTATATAACCATCTTAGGACCTATTGAGAGTGCTGCAAAACGTATTGCAATCATGGGAATTGCCAATAAAGTTGCTGGAGGTCTTGGATCTGTAATATTTGGGGCAATTTTATTATCCGGAATAGATGGTATTAAAGAAAAATTAAATATTGTTGACGAAACAGAAAAAGAAAGTCTATTAAACACAATGGCAGACAGTGTTATTACACCTTATATTGTAATGGCAATTGTATTGTTTTTGTTGGGTCTCTTAATTAGAAAAGCTCCTTTACCTAATGTTGAAGCAGCACCTATTGAAGTTTCTGAATCTGGAGAAAAAGCAAAAACTAGTATTTTTCAGTTTCCACATCTATGGTTAGGTGTTTTAGCTTTGTTTTTATATGTAGGAGTAGAGGTTGTGGCTGGAGATACTATTATTTCTTACGGGATTTCTTTAAACATTCCAGTAGAGGAAGCTAAGTTTTTTACACTGTTTACATTAATGGCAATGGTAGTAACATATGCTTTAGGCGTTTTCTTAATACCTAAATACATTAGTCAATCTTTTGCTTTAAAGGTGAGTGCTATTTTAGGAATTATATTATCTTTTTGTATTGTGTATACATCAGGGTTTACATCTGTACTTTTTGTAGCAGCTTTAGGTATTGCAAATGCATTGGTTTGGCCAGCAATATGGCCTTTGGCTTTAACAGGTTTAGGTAAATTCACTAAAACTGCATCCGCATTATTAATTATGGCAATTTCAGGTGGAGCAATTATTCCGCCTTTATATGGCACTTTGGTTGATGGTAAAAAAGAAGAATTAATAGCAACAGGTATAAACGAAGGGAGCGCATTAGCAGAAGCTGCTTCTTTTGGATATTGGATTTTGTTACCTTGTTATATGGTTATTCTTTACTATGCTTTCTGGGGCCATAAAGTAGGTTTAAAAAAGGCTTAGTTTTATGTTGAAAAAAAGAATAGAATCTGTTGATGTTTTAAGAGGTTTTGTGATTGCAGCAATGATTTTGGTAAATACACCAGGGAATTGGAATACTATTTACCCTCCTTTATTACATGCAAAATGGCATGGTCTAACTCCTAACGATTTAATATTTCCATTCTTTTTATTTATTGTGGGTATCTCTATTTACTTTGCTTATAAGAATAGTAAAAACTCGATTATAACATACAAAAAAATAGCAATCAGAAGTTTAAAGCTTTTTAGTTTGGGCTTTTTTCTGAATTTGAAATACTCAGGTTTCCTAGTGTTTTACAAAGAATAGGAGTTGTATTTTTTGTTTCATATGTTTTATATTTAAACTTTAAATGGAAAACAATATTTACAATCGGAATAACTGTTTTAATTGGGAATTGGGTATTGTTGGGTTTTATACCATTACCAGATGGAACTTTATCTACTTTTGATAAAGCACCTAATAATTGGGCAAACTATATAGATTTAAATATTTTAGGTAAACATATGTGGCAGGCAGATTATGACCCTGAAGGTTTATTAAGTACAATTCCCTCAATAGTTACTTGTATATCTGGCGTGCTGGTAGCTAAACATCTAGACCACTTTAAAAGCATTAAGTATTTGTTTATAATAGCATTTATTTTATTAGCTTCTGGTGCTGTTTTTAATATTTGGTTCCCATTAAATAAAGCAATTTGGAGTAGTAGTTTTGTATTGATAACTAGTGGTTGGGCAACTTTAATTCTTGCAGTAGTTTATTACTTAAAAGATATTAGACAAATTAAGTTTGGAAACATTTTTAAGTATGTTGGTATGAATGCAATTACCATTTATTTCTTGTCTAGTTTTATCTCTAAAACAATGTACCTCACAAAAACAGGAGGTAACAATAATCTACATAGCTTTATGTACAATACTTTTTTTGTGCAATCTTTTCTTTCAGATAATTTTTCTTCTCTTTTATATGGTGTTGCTGTTGTTGCTTTTTACTTAAGTATTGGTTACCTAATGTTTAGAAAAAAAATATTTATAAAGGTGTAAAACAGAAATTATACTGCCAAAGAATTTATAAAACCTATGGTGTGATTGTTAAACCTTTCTGGTTGTTCTACGTTTACAACATGGCCACAATTGTCTATTACAAAAAGTGAAGCCGTAAGATGTTTTGCAACAATGTTTTTTATGGAAGGTAAAAACAAATGATCTTCTGAGCCCATTACATATAAAGTAGGAATTTGGATGTCTTTTGTTCTAAAAAACCTTAATAATGGATTGATTTCTGATGTTAATTTAAACCAGCGGATAAATTCTTTTTGGTATAGTTTCTTTGCTTCGTTTACAAATAACAATCTAGATTTCTTGTGGTTTTTCTTTGGCATAATAATAAATGCAAAGAGCTTATAAAGCAACATGTAAGGAACCACCGACTTAAAGATATTACCAACTTTCATTAGCACTTGAGAACGAAAGTTCATCTTTATGATAGCGCCACCCATAATCATACTCTTTACCAATT